>Ga0182030_10005990_pt1 | contig 25734 bp, 21 predicted proteins | sample 812S3MmetaG_FD_121299 | JGI IMG/M metagenome (GOLD analysis project Ga0182030, IMG submission 121299) | Permafrost microbial communities from Stordalen Mire, Sweden - 812S3M metaG (Illumina Assembly) | ecosystem: Environmental > Terrestrial > Soil > Wetlands > Permafrost | place: Sweden...
ATCCTACCTCGTCGCGTCATGCGCAGGGTCTCCCCCGTCGACACTCGCCCAATACGTCAAATCCCAGCGGCAACCACCCTATGGGCCCTCTCGCTTACCTCCCCGGCCTCAACGCCGGGGTTTCTCGCGAGGGACCTGATGATTCACTCCAAGGAAGCTCAGTATGACCAAGCGGTTCGAAGGTAAGGCAGCGCTCGTGACCGGCGCCGCCTCTGGAATTGGCCGGGCGAGCGCGTTTAGGCTCGGCAGCGAGGGAGCCTCTCTAATCCTGGCGGACATCAATATCGAGGGCGCGCAAACTGTCGCCGCAGCAATCCGCGAAACTCACGGCGTTTGCGCAACGGCAATCCGATTTGACGCCGCAGTACCGGCTTCCTGCCGCGATATGGTCGACCGCTCGGTCGAGATCTTAGGCAGATTGGATGTTCTTTTGAATATCGCCGGCATTTTCGACTGGAACCACTTCGCCGATTTCTCCGACGAGGCCTGGGATCAGATCATCGGCGTCGATCTCAGCAGCCTTTTCCATATTTCGAAACGCGCCATGCCCCACTTGCTCAAAACCAAGGGTAACATCGTCAATGCGTCTTCGACTGCAGGCATCAAGGGCCAAGCCTATTGTGCGGCCTATTGCGCGGCCAAACACGGTGTGGTCGGCCTGACAAAGTCCTTGGCAATAGAGTATGGCGGCAAGGGCGTGCGCGTGAATGCAGTGTGCCCGGGCGGAATCCAGACCGCTCTGTCGGATAAGGTGCCATGGATCGACAGCTTCGATCCGCAATTGCTGGCGCTTCTCAATTCAAAGCTCAACGGCGGCGCGATGGCCGAACCGGAAGAGGTTGCAGCAATCTTCGCCTATCTTGCTTGCGACGAGGCAAAGTATATTACCGGCGCAACCTATGCGATCGATGGTGGTCAACTCGCCGGATGATGCAATACTAGCGCGCAATTATCGCGAGCCAGAAATGTCGGAAAGAATGTACGGGCCGACCTCCCAAACCTATTTCTCACAACGGTTGAGACTACATTATGTCGATTGGGGCAATGAGGGCGCGCCGCCGCTTCTGCTGATTCATGGCGGCCGCGATCACTGCCGCAACTGGGATTGGGTCGCGCAGGCGCTGCGCAAAGACTATCATATCATCGCTCCCGATCTGAGGGGGCACGGCGATTCAGCTTGGGCGGTCGGCGGCAGTTACGCATTGGCCGATTTCGTTTACGACATAGCCCACCTGGTAAAACAGAAAACGATGGCGCCGGTATCGATCATCAGTCATTCGATGGGCGGAGCGATTAGCCTTCTTTACACCGGCGCATATCCAGAGACGGTCAAAAAACTCGCCGTTATCGAGGGCATCATCATGTCGCCTTCGGAGTTTGAAAAGCGACGTAACACCCCTTTGCGTGAGCGGATCAACATCTGGGTCGATCAGCTTCACGACTTGTCCGGCCGAGTTCCACGCAAATATAAGACGCTCGACGAGGCTCTCGAGAGGATGCGCTCGGAGAACCCGTTTCTCTCCGAGGAACGTGCTCGTCACCTGACGCTTCACGGCGTCAATCAAAATGAAGACGGCACCTATAGTTGGAAGTTCGATAACTATGTGCGTGCTTTCGCGCCTTATGGCTTTAGCGCTGCGGAAATCACCAGTCTGTGGCGAGAAATCTCCTGCCCGACGATGTTGATCCACGGCGCCGACAGTTGGATGAGCACGCCGCAGAATAACGGTGCGCTGGAATTCTTCTCTAACGCACAAACCGCCACGATCGAGAAAGCCGGCCATTGGGTTCACCATGATCGACTCGAAGCATTCCTTTCGGTAGTGGAACCATTCCTGAAATCCTGACCCCTAAAGAAGAAAAGCAGTGGGAACGATATTTGTTGCGCGCAGTAAAGCACTAAGCCAGTGGGGCTACGATGTGGGCCTGAGTAAGCACATCTATAAGGTCGGCTATACCGAAGAGCCGGTAAAGGATGTCGTCGCCGCCGGCTGGGCGGGCGAGACTGATTGGGTGCTGGTAATGAAACAGGACGGGATCGAGGGTGCGAGCGAAGTGGAAATTATCGGCCGCCTCGCCGGAAAGCAGAAAATGATCGATCCCAGACTGAATCCCCGGATCAAAGACGCGAACGGAATATTTCGGGTCGCCCCTACGGCGGTGGAAAACCACATCCTGGTTACACGCGCGCTTGCCGACGAGCCGGAAATAAAGGAATTGAAGATAAAGTCCGCGGATATCGCCGCTTATCTGATCGCAGGTGCTCTGGGATGAGCGATCAACCCGGCGTCGCCGTCAAGAAACAAAGTCCGCTACCAAGAGCATCGGCTAGCCGCGCGAGTACCCCTCAACGCATAACGAGCCTGGTTGTCGATAGTGCTCTGGTACTGCTGGGCTTATGGGTTCTGCGCGGCTTCTTTGGCGCCCTCGCCTGGGCTGTGGTTTTGACGCTCGCTACCTGGCCGCTTTACGACCGTTTCCTGTCATTATTTTCCGCTGCTCGTCACCGGGATCTCGCGCCGGCCTTGTTCACTTTGTTGATCGCACTGGTCTTCATCGTGCCGTTCGGGGTAGCCGTCGTCGAAATCTGGCGAGAGATGAAATCCATCCTGCATTTGTTCAGCGACGCCGAGAAAAGCGGCTTTCCCGTACCGGATTTGTTTTCGCGTCTGCCATTTTTCAGTCGGGAAATCACCGATTGGTGGCAAACCAACCTGACAGAACCGGGATCCATCACCGACCTGATAGGCCGTACCGACACGGGAAAATTTGCACGTCTGACACAGGAAATCAGCCTCATCATCGCCCGCCGATTGACCTATTTCGCCTTCACGATCCTGACGCTGTTCTTTCTATTTCGTGACGGCGTGGCTTTGGGCAAACGTTTTCATACGCTCAGCAATCGCCTCTTGGGTCAGCCGGGCGAATATCTTGCCAAGCTGACAGTTTCAGCGATCAGGAGCACTGCCGACGGTCTGGTGCTTGTCGGGCTTGGGGAAGGCGCGTTCCTAGGCTTAGCCTATGCCATTTTCGGGGCGCCGCATCCTGCGCTTCTGGGCGCGTTCACAGGTTTATTGGCTATGGTTCCGTTCGGCGCACCGGTCATTTTCACCCTGGCGTCGGCCCTTTTGCTGATCGACGGCGAGGTCGGGCGGGCAATCGGCGTATTTGCATTCGGCTGGGTTGTCGTCGGTATAGCCGACCACGCCATCCGACCAGTTCTCATCGGTGGCGCAGCAAAATTGCCGTTCCTCTGGGTTTTGCTCGGAATATTCGGTGGACTGGAGACATTCGGTCTGGTTGGGCTATTCCTTGGTCCAGCGATAATGGCGGCACTTGTTTCTCTGTGGCGCGAATGGACAGACCCGCTTCCGCGCCGCCTGAACATCAAGTCCGGCGGGTAGAAGTCCTGCGTAATGCATGCCTGTAGTGCGGCAACCGGAAGCACCTTACCGCTAGCTATGGCAATTTGTCTGAAAGAGATTATATTAAGGTGTGGATGCCGGCGCTGACACCGGCACCCTCCCTTAAACTGAGCTCGGCCCCTTCGGGTGCCGGGCTTTTTTTTGTCTAGTCCGCATCGAATTATCGATTGCGCACATAGTTATGAACGTCTCCTGCGTAACGTCCAGACCAAACCCGCCCTTCAGGACATTTCCACGCTTTGTGTAACATTTTAGCATCAGTGACCTGCAGTTGCCCCGGCACGGCGGTTAAGATTATTCTCACCCTGCCTTGGGAGAACTGATTTTGCACCTCGACAAGCTCAAAACCGCTACGCTTTCCAGGGATCCCTTCGATTTTGTCTATGTCCCGGAAATGCTCGAACGTTCGGAATTGTCCGAAATCGTCCGCGATTTTCCCGAAGTTCCCGCCGGTGGAAGCTTCGATGTTTCGTCGCTGAAGTGCGGCCCCGCTTTCAGACGACTGGTCGAGGAGATGCGCAGCAAATCGTTTCGCGCGCCCTTTGAAATCATGTTCGGACTGGATCTGGCAGCCTATCCGCTTCACATCACAGTGCGCGGTCATGTGCGTTCGAAAGATGGAGATATTCACACGGACAGCAAAGAAAAGATTCTGACCGGGCTGCTCTACCTCAATCCGGAGTGGAACGAATCCGGCGGACGGTTGCGCCTTCTGCGAGGTGACAACGACATCGAAAACTATGCGCTTGAAGTTCCGCCAGTTGACGGAAATTTGGTGGTATTCAGGCGCGGCGAAAAATCCTGGCATGGGCATCTTCCGTCAAAGGCGCGACGCCTTTCGCTGCAGTTCAACTGGGTTACCGGCGATGCCTATGTCCGCCGCGAATTGGCCCGGCACAGATTGTCGGGGTGGATGAAACGGTTGACCGGGCAGAATGCAGGCACCTAGAGCGTCAGGCTGCTCGTATCGCTTAACAAACGGCCCGGCGCGACCCACCAATCCGGATGATGGTGCTTCAATATGGATGCAGCGCTGGTCGCTCCTTCGGCATCCTCATAAATGCCGAAGCAGGTAGCCCCACTGCCGGACATTCGCGCCAATAGTTGCCCTTCGGTCGCCTCGAGCGCCGCCAGAACGGTGGCGATCTTTGGTACCAAGGAGATCGCCGCATCGGTCAGATCATTGCCGCGCTCCGCCAATTCCCGCACCAACTCCCGCGCGTCGACCGACGCCTGTGTAAGGCGGTCAGGAGGCGAGAACCCGCCCTTTCGCGCGCGATAAACCGCGGGCGTGGACAGACCGATTCCCGGGTTGACCAGGAGCAATCCTGCGGCTGGAAGCTCGGGCGCGAGAGTGAGTTCGGTTCCGATGCCGCCGATAAAGCCGGCACGACCAACTACGCATACCGGAATGTCCGCACCTAAGCGTGCGGCGACGCCAAGGATAGCTGGATCGGTCGGATCGATACCCCAAAGCATCGCAAGCCCGCGCAAGCAGGCCGCAGCATCTGCTGAGCCACCGCCGATTCCGGACGCAACCGGCAGGTTTTTCCTAAGATGAAGCGCGACATGCGCCACCCGGCCGGTTACTTCAGCCAGACCCATGGCCGCCCTGACTACGAGGTTAGTCGATGGGTCCTCGTCACCGAACCCGGCTGCAAACGGGCCGTCCGCGCTGAAGCTCAATGACGGCGCAGGTGCCAAGGTCAGTTCGTCGTAAACATCGATGAAAGCCACCAGACCATCCAGAAGATGGTAGCCATCTTCCCGCTTTCCGGTGACGTGCAGATACAGGTTGAGCTTGGCCGGTGCAGCCAAGCGCAGCGTCTGGACGGTCATGTCAGTTTGCTGAGGCGTGGCGCGGCGGTGCGTCGGGGTCGAGACCGTCGCGAAGCTTGATCTTGATCTGCTCGGTCAGCAATTTGTCGTCACTGAGCCTCTCTGCCTTCTCCCACTGGGTACGTGCCTCAAGCTGTCTGCCTGCACGCCAGTAAGCATCCCCCAGATGGTCGTTGATGGTAGCGTCATTGGCATCTAGGGAAACGGCCCGCTCGAGCTGTTTGACAGCCTCGGCATAGTCTCCGGCGCGATACATGACCCACCCCAAACTGTCGATGATCGCGCCATCGTCGGGCACAAGCTGAATCGCTCGCTCCAGCATCGTGCGGGCACGATCGAGATTGAGACCCTGGTCTGCCCAGGAGAAGGCGAGATAATTTAGCAATCCAGGGTCGTCTGGGCGCAATTGAAGTGCAGCCAGCAGATCAGTTTCGGCATGAGGCCACTGGTGGGATTGCTGATAAGCAATGCCGCGATGGTAAAGCGCAACGCCTCGGCGGTTGCTTGTCGGTGAGATTTTCCCAAGCGCCGCGTCATATGCTGCGATCGCTTCAGGGAAATGCGATTTCTCCCGCAACAAATCGGCGTAGGAGAGCAATAGATCAATGTCCTGTGGATGAGCTTTGACCGCGGTCTGGCCCACTTTGATTGCCCGGTCCGACTCCCCTGCCTTGTCGAGAAGCGCCATCGCAAGCCTTTCGGCTGTTGAGCGAACCTCCGACTTTTCATCGATAGTCAGCAGGCCGGTGGCCGCATCGTCCAGCCGCCCCCAGCGCTGGTCGATTTCCGCAAGCAGTATCTGAGCCGAAGGAAACTCAGGATGAACGTGCAGCGCAAACTGGGCATAGAGAAGCGGGGCAATGTCCACCTGCTTGTCCGACATCAAGGATGCCGATATCTCGAACAATGCGTCGGCAGCACCTGTACGGGCATCGGGCGCCGGCGGAGCGCGTCCCCTATCGGCAAGTCGAGCGAGCAGTTCTGTCCGCAGCGATGCCGACGAACCATCGGGATCGAGACGCTCGATAGTCTTGCGTGCTTTGTCGTTCGAGCCCTGGCGTTCATAGAAATGGGCCGCCTCTACCAGCGCGTGGACCGGTGGGTTGCCCTCCATCATTTTATCATAGAGGACTGCCGCTTGGGCATGCTCGCCCAACGCATCGTAAATCATCGCAGTCTGCAGCGAGCGCAACTCGCCCGTTCCTCCGACATCGTCGAGCGCGGTTAAGGCGGCGAGGGCTTCAGCTTTGCGTCCGCGCCCCACCTCGCACCAGGCGGTCAGCAATGGCGTCAAATAACGGTCCAGGCCACGGGCGGGCGCTGCAGAAAATTTTGCCTCAGCCGCGACGAACCGCCCCTCGGCGAAGTCGTCAAGGGTCAAGATGAAATTCGCTAGCGCCGCGTCACTCGAATCTGGCGGGATAGCCCGCGCCACTTCGAGAGCGCCTGAGAAGTCCCCACCAGAAATTGAAAGCAGCAGGGAGTCGTGCCGAAGGCCGGTATCGTCCCGATCAGCCTCCCAAGCGCGGCGAATACGCTGTCCGGCAGTTCGCCAGTCATGATCGAGTTGGGCCGCGCGTCCGGCAAGATAATCACCTAACCGGGCGTCGGAGTCTGCGGGGCTCGCACTCTCTTTCGCTTTGGGCTTTGCGGGCACGGGCGTGTCGGCCGGAGCCGTCGCCGTGATGGCAAAAACAAGGCCGACAAGTAAGCAAACTCGGCTAACTTTCATCAAGATGTTCACGTCGCGAACCCGCTCAAGCCTAAAGCCCATACAGATTATTCCGATGCCATGGCAATTCGAAGGCTACGCGGAATTGCGCACAGCCACAAGGAAGGCACACAGGAGAAAGAGCGGGTACGCGACCCAGCGATTCCTGCTACGTCTCCTTACGAAAAATCCGGCATCTTGGCCAATGGACGGATGTAGTAATGCCACTCACGCGATGCCCCCGGCGCTAGCGTCACCGTGCCAGGCTTTTGCGAAAACTCTCCGGCAAAACCGGCCGGGCTTGCCATACCCTGCCAAGGTTCGAGGCACACAAAGGGTGCAACGCCCGGCTTGGCCCATATTCCAAGGTCAGGAAAATCGGGGAACCCGATCTCGACTGCCGGCTCCCCCGGTGCGCCGTAGACTATTCGGCGGCTGACCAGCCGGTCGAAGATGATGGCATCCTCATCGAATAGGCCGTCACGAAGGGCCATGACGCGCCCGTCAACCGGCGACGAGCGCGGAGCGGGGTCAAGCGTTCTGCCACCCAGGCGGCGAATCGGGTCTGGCTCGGGCTGGTCAAAGACAATGACGTCCGCATAGCGCACGCCCGATCCCAACGGGCGGCGAAATCCTGGATGCGTTCCGATGCTGGCGACCAGGGGCACACTGTCCGGATTATGTAGCACAAAAGCGCAATCCAGCCGGTCACTCGCGATCCGGTATTTGATGGTGAGCTCGAAAGAGAATGGATACTGCAACCGCGTATCGGCATTGTCGGTCAGACGAAAGGCGCAAACTTCAGGCTCCGACCGCACGACTTCACAGATACTGTGGCGTAGAAAACCATGCTGCTTCATAGGGTAGCGCTGACCATCATGCACCAGCACGTCGTCGGCGAGTGCGCCGACTATCGGAAACAGGTTGGGCGCATGCCAGGGCCAGACATCCGGTTCCCCCGACCACATTACCTCTTCCCCATTCGCGGGAACCAGCGATTGAATTTCGGCGCCTTTGGCCGCGATGGCCGCGGCGAGGCGGGTATTGCCGATTGTCACGAGTTCGCTCATCGCTGATACCTTTCCTACATATTCGGATAGTTGGGTCCGCCACCGCCTTCGGGCACAACCCAATTGATATTCTGTTCCGGCTCTTTGATGTCGCAGGTTTTGCAATGAACGCAATTCTGCGCGTTGATTTGAAAACGCGGATTGTTGCCGCTGTCGTCGCGGACAATTTCATAGACGCCAGCCGGGCAGTAACGCTGGGCCGGCTCGTCATAGAGTGGCAGGTTGACCCGGATCGGAATGGTCGGGTCTTTAAGCCTTAGATGTGCCGGCTGATTTTCCTCATGGTTGGTGTTCGATATGAACACCGAAGTCAATTTGTCGAAGCTGACCACGCCGTCTGGTTTGGGATAGGCGATCTTTGGGCTTTCCGAAGCTTTCTTCAGAGACTCAAAATCCGCCTTTTTGTGGCGCAGCGTCCAGGGCACAAGAAAGCCCAGCTTGAGCGATTCCAGCCACATATAGATCCCGCCAAGCAGCGTCCCAGTTAGGAGGCCGACGCTTAGACTGGGTTTAACATTGCGCACCTTGCGCAAATCTTCCCACACCCAGGACTTGCGCAGGGCCTCAGGATAGGCAACCAACTCGTCCCCGCCCTCAGACCCTTCGCCCAGCCGGGTGAATACGGCGTCCGCCGCAATCATCCCGGTCTTCATCGCGTTATGGCTGCCCTTGATGCGGGGCAGGTTGACGAAGCCCGCCGAACAACCAATCAGCGCCCCGCCGGGGAAGATCAGCTTGGGGATAGATTGCAACCCGCCCTCATTGATCGCACGCGCGCCGTAAGAAATTCGTTTGCCGCCCTCAAGCAGCGGCCTGATCTCCGGGTGAGTTTTGAATCGCTGGAACTCGTCGAACGGAGACAGATATGGATTCCAATAATTCAGATGAACGACGAAGCCGATCGCCACCTGATTATCTTCCAGGTGATAGATGAACGATCCGCCGCCTGTCTTATTGTCCAGCGGCCAACCTTGAGTGTGCGTAACTGACCCCAACTCATGCTTGGCCGGATCGATTTGCCAAAGCTCCTTGATCCCGATGCCAAATTTCTGCGGGTCAACCCCGTCGCGCAGATTGAATCGCTCGAACAAAGTCTTGGTCAAAGATCCCCGTGCGCCCTCGGCGAACAGCGTATATTTCGCACGCAGCTCGACCCCCGGAGTATAGTTCTCGGTCTTCTGGCCATCCTTGCCGATGCCCATGTCGCCGGTCGCCACGCCGACGACTGCGCCTTTGTCGTCATAAAGAACCTCGGCACCGGCGAAGCCAGCATAAATTTCGACTCCGAGCTCTTCTGCCTGCGTACCGAGCCAACGGCAGAAATTTCCCAAGCTGACAATATAATTGCCGTGGTTGCTCATCAGCGGCGGCAGGGCGATATTGGGGATATTGATTTTTGCGACCGAAGTCAGGAAAGCGAATCGATCCTTGGTCACTTTTGTGTGAATCGGCGCACCGCGTTCCTTCCAATCGGGGATCAGTTCGTTAATCGCAATAGGGTCGATGACTGCGCCAGACAAGATATGCGCACCGACCTCGGATCCTTTTTCGATCACGCAGACCGAGACTTCCCGCCCTTCCTGTGCAGCGAGCTGTTTCAGCCGAATCGCCGCCGAAAGACCGGACGGGCCGCCGCCGACGATGAGAACATCGTACTCCATGCTCTCGCGTTCGATGGTCTCGTCCATTGTTCTTGCCCCTTTCCCGGATGTTTCCTGTCCGTCATAAAAGGTCCTGCATGAAATATGAAGGCTTGCGCAAAAATTGATGACCGAAGACCGTCTCCAAGATGCCGCCGCGCTGGCATGGCTGATCGCCGTGGGTGCCGACGAGGCGATCGCCGACGAGCCGATCGACCGCTTTCGGACGCTCTCGCGCCAGGACAGGTCGATCGTTCCAGCACGACTGATACCAGCAGGAGCCTCCCCGCCAGTCGAGCCCACGCCCGACGTTCCGCCAACGGATTTGCAGGTCCCCGCGCAGATTCAGCCGCTCGGCACGCCCCAGGCCGCCGCAACCGCCCGTGAGCTTGCCGCCGGTGCCAATACTCTGGATGAATTGAAAGATGCCATTGCACGCTTCGACGGGCTGACGCTCAAGGCGACTGCGACCAATCTGGTTTTTGCTGATGGAAATCCAAAGGCGAGGCTGATGTTGATCGGCGAGGCCCCGGGGGCAGAAGAAGATCGGCGCGGACTGCCCTTCGTCGGAGCGAGCGGACAATTGTTGGACCGCATGTTGGCCGCGATCGGCCATGATCGGACGAGTTGCTATATAACCAACATCGTAAACTGGCGACCGCCCGGCAACCGCAAGCCCAGCCCGGCCGAAATGACGCTCTGTCTACCATTCATCGAGCGACACATAGCGCTGATCAATCCGGCGCTCATCGTGCTTCTGGGAGACACCGCAGCCAAAACACTGACGAACCGCAACGAGGGCATCACACGTCTTCGCGGCAAATGGTTCACTTGGCCCAAACCGGACTCAACCGACGCGATACCAGTTCTGCCGACATTCCACCCTGCATATCTACTGCGCTCGCCAGGGCAAAAGCGGGAGGCCTGGGCCGACTTACTGGCGGTAAAGCGCAAGCTGGCTGAACTGGAACTTCAGCCTAAAGTGCTTTCCAACCTTGTCTCGCCACAAGACGGCGAATAGGCTTGGCATTACGGCGCGCAATCATAGCGCCCGATGGGTTCAAGTCGGGAGGAAACGATGAAGTTTATGACGAAAACACTTAGCGCCGCAGCGTTGGGGGTAGCGATAATGTCTCCAATGAGTGCCTATGCCGGTGACGGCGATTTCTGTCGTGACTATACCGAGGCTGCGGTCCGACAGGCCCATGAGGTCAGGGAAACAGGTTTCTGTGCACGCGGCATTACATCGAATCCTACCCGCTGGTCCGAAGATCGCCGGGTTCATTTCGAATGGTGCCGGGCCACGCCGCGCAGAGACGCCGAAGCCGAGCGCGACTTCCGCACGCATTACTTGAGAGAGTGCCGTCGCCACTGAGGCGAGCGGCCAACCGCACATTTCCCACACAAAAAGGGAGGGACTGTCGCCAGCCCCCCCTTCGCTTTGCTCAACAACGCTTGGCCATCCCTCGACGTGCCGAAGCCCGCTGAGATCAGGCAAGATCATAGCGATCGAGATCCATCACTTTCGTCCAGGCAGCCACAAAGTCCTTCACGAACCCCCCTTTCGAGTCGTCGGATGCGTAGACTTCTGCAAGGGCACGAAGCTGGGAGTTCGAACCGAAGAGGAGGTCAACACGCGTACCGGTCCAGTTAAGTGCGTTCGTCGCCCGGTCACGTCCCTCGTAAATGCCGTCGAATGCTGAGGACGCCTGCCAGCTGGTGTTCATGTCCAGCAGGTTGACGAAGAAGTCATTCGTAAGCGTACCGGGCTGTTTAGTGAATACGCCGTGTTCGGACTGCCCTGCATTTGCACCGAGTCCGCGCAGGCCGCCGACGAGAACCGTCATTTCAGGCGCGCTCAAGGTCAGCAACTGCGCCCGATCCACCAGCAATTCCTCGGCCGACAGATTCTGCCCGCCTCTGAGGTAGTTGCGGAAGCCGTCTGCAGTCGGTTCAAGCACGGCGAACGCCTCGACATCGGTTTGCTTCTGCGATGCATCCATCCGTCCTGGCGTGAACGGAACAGTCTGATCGTGTCCGGCCTTTTTCGCCGCCGACTCGATGGCCGCAGAACCGCCGAGCACGATCAGATCGGCGAGCGAGACCTTCTTCCCGTCGGACTGCGAGTTGTTGAAGGCCGTCTGTATGCCCTCCAGCGTCCGTAGAACAATAGCCAGATGAGGCGGCTGGTTGACGTCCCAGTCCTTCTGCGGTGCGAGGCGAATGCGTGCACCGTTGGCCCCGCCGCGCTTGTCTGAACCTCGAAATGTGGACGCCGACGCCCACGCCGTCGAGACCAGTTGGGAAATGGACACTCCCGACGACAGAATCTTCGCCTTCAGATCGGCGATGTCCTGCGGCCCGACCAATTCGTGATCCGCATCTGGGATGGGGTCCTGCCACAGAAGCGTCTCCTTCGGAACCAGAGTACCGAGGTAGCGGGCGCGCGGTCCCATGTCGCGATGGGTCAGCTTGTACCAGGCTCTGGCGAACGCGTCGGCGAAGGCTTGCGCATTCTCGTGGAAGCGTTTCGAAATTGCCGCATAAGCGGGGTCCATCCTGAGCGCGAGGTCCGACGTCAACATCATCGGAGCGTGACGCTGCGATGGATCGTGCGCATCGGGCACCGTGCCGGCGGCGGATCCCTCTTTGGGTGTCCACTGGAATGCGCCGGCTGGGCTTTTCGTCAACTCCCACTCAAAGCCAAACAGGTTGTCGAAGAAGTTGTTGTCCCATTGCACCGGGTTGGTCGTCCACGCACCTTCCAGCCCGCTGCTGATCGTGTGAACGCCTTTGCCGCTGCCATAAGTGCTTAGCCAACCGAAACCTTGCGCCTCAAGGTCCGCGCCTTCAGGTTCGGGACCGACATACTTGCCCGGATCTGCGGCGCCATGGGTTTTGCCGAAAGTATGCCCGCCGGCAATGAGCGCAACCGTCTCTTCATCGTTCATCGCCATACGCGCGAAAGTCTCACGGATATCCCGGGCTGACGCGATCGGATCCGGCTTGCCGTTCGGCCCTTCCGGATTCACATAGATCAGCCCCATCTGAACCGCGGCGAGAGGGTTTGCGAGTTCACGATCACCGCTATAGCGCTCGTCCGCCAGCCATTTGCCCTCGGGTCCCCAGTATATATCCTCCTCAGGCGCCCAAACGTCCTCGCGTCCGCCGGCGAAACCGAATGTCTTGAACCCCATCGACTCCAGAGCGCAATTGCCGGCGAGAACCATCAGATCGGCCCAAGAAATTTTCCGACCGTATTTCTGCTTTATCGGCCAAAGCAATCGGCGCGCTTTATCGAGATTTACATTGTCCGGCCAGCTATTGAGGGGCGCGAAGCGCTGCGTGCCGCAAGATGCACCGCCACGGCCGTCGCCGGTGCGGTAGGTCCCCGCGCTGTGCCACGCCATTCGAATGAAGAACGGCCCGTAATGGCCATAGTCGGCCGGCCACCAATCTTGTGACGTCGTCATCAGCGTATGGAGGTCTGTGACCACCGCATCCAGGTCAAGGCTCTTGAATTCCTTGGCATAGTCGAACGTCGTGTCCATCGGGCTCGACACGGGAGAGTTCTGGTGGAGCCTATGAAGATTGAGCTGTTTCGGCCACCAATCGCGATTTACCCTGGCCAGAACCGTCTGATGCCCGCCCGCCACCGGGCACTTGCTTTCGCCTGACATGATTACCTCGTCCTAAGCTTGTGAATTTGCGACGACAAGCATTGGGATTCAGGTCGTCGCGCTTGAGTAATCGAAGAGTAACCGTCCGCAAGCCATTTGAAAAATTGATCGTATGAATGATATCGATAGCCCGTAACTATCGATATAATTCAACGGCGCGCGGATAAGCGCCGAACCGCGGATGGCAGATGATTCGAGATTGCCTCGGCCAGCGCAATGATCTCATCGCTACCGGCAAAGCTGGGCCTCCAAATAAAGCCTACCCTGCGTGTCGCTTTGCTCGCAAGCGGGCGTACGCAGATTCCAGATTCGCGCGCTCGTGCGACAGCCAGCGCCGGAAGCAAGGTGCAGCCCATCCCGCTTGCTACCATCTGTCGAATGGTCTCGAGGCTAGTGGCGCGAAAATCGCCATTGGCCACCTCTACCTGCGCCGCATTGCAGATCGACAGCATCTGGTCGCGCATGCAGTGTCCCTCGGTCAGAACCAGCATATCGGCATCCTGCATCTCGTCGTCGCCAATCTGCGCATCTGACGCCAAACGATGATCTCGGCCGCAGGCGAACCAGAACGGCTCTTCGAATAGCACTTTCGATTCGAATCCCTTATGCGCTACCGGCAGCGACACCAATGCCACATCCAGTTGATGCGCCAATAGACGGTCGATCAGGTTGGCAGTGAAATCCTCATAGACTGTGATCTTGGCCACGGCATTGGTCGACCTGATGGCCGGCATCGCCCAGGGCAGAAAATAGGGGCATAACGTCGGAATGATGCCGAGCTCGATGACCCGCTGTGCCGGCTGCAACTGCTGTCTGGCAATGTCGAGAATGGCATCGGTCTCGGCCAATGCCTGACGGGAGCGGGCAACCACCCTCTCCCCCAGTGGGGTAATGTGAACCATTTTGTTGGTGCGTTCGAATAGTGGTGCGCCGAGAACCCCTTCCAATTTTTTGAGCTGCGTACTCAGCGTCGGCTGACTGACCCCACAGACCGCTGCAGCCTTGCCAAAATGTAGATTGTCCGCCAGCGCGACGAGATATCGGAGTTCCTGAAGGTTAATCACGAAGACTGCGCTACCGCCGCCCGAAAAGACGTTCAATGTCGCCGAGCTTCAGTTCGACATAGGTCGGGCGGCCATGATTGCATTGGCCCGACAGCGGCGTCGCCTCCATCTCGCGCAACAGCGCGTTCATCTCTTCGACCGTGAGTCTGCGACCCGCGCGGACCGAACCGTGACAGGCGATCGAAGAGCAAACCTGGTCGAGCCGGCGTCCCACAACGGCGGCGCCATCGCTCAAGAACTCTTCCGCAAGGTCGTGTACCATTGTCACGACTTTCCCCGTCGGCAGCAGGGCCGGCGCCTCGCGCACTAGAACCGCGCCCTGCCCGAACGGCTCGACCACAAGACCGCATTCGGCCAGCGCTTCGGTCGCATCGATCAGCGCATCGACCCGGGCGGCCCCCAGTTCGACCACCTCGGGCACTAGCAATATCTGGCGGGCGACCCGGCCCTGGGCAAGCTGAGCCTTAACCTTTTCGTAAGTGAGCCGCTCATGCGCCGCATGCTGGTCGACGATGACGATGCCGTCCTGCGTCTGGGCGACTACATAAGTCTCGTGCAATTGCGCCCGTGCCGAACCCAGCGGGTAGTTGACCTGCGCCTGATCGGCGGGCCCTGGGCCGAACGCCTCTGTCTCGACGCGGACACTGGGCCGATCGACGATGGCGAATGCGGCCTGAGCTATATCGGCGAAGCCGCGAGCCGCCTGGCTTGGACGATCGGGAAGATAGCGGGCTGCGGCGGCGTGGGAAATCGGGTTACCGCTCGACCGTGGTACGGCCCCGCCCAGGCGAAAGCGTTCCAACGTCGCCGCCGACACAGTATTCGAGGTTCGATGCCCACCGACCTCCAAAGCCCGCCGAATTGCGCCGACGATGAGACCGCGAACAGCCTGGGAATCGCGGAAACGTACCTCGGTCTTGGCTGGGTGAACATTGACGTCCAGCATATCGGGCGGCACATCGAGAAACAGCGCAACCACAGGATGGCGATCATGGGCCAGTACGTCCATGTACGCGCCTCGCACTGCACCGCTGAGCTGCCGGTCCTTAACAGGCCGGCCATTGACGAAGAAATATTGCTCCCGGGCTGTTGCCCGATTCAAAGTCGGCAGCCCGGCAAAGCCTGAAATGGCATGCCCTTCACGCTCCTCGTTGAGCGTAAGAACATTGCCGGCCACTTCCTGACCCAATATTGACGCCAGTCGCGATTGCCGTGCCTCTGCAAGATCGCCCGTCTCGGCATTCAGAGCGAGCAGCGTGCGCTCCTCATCGAACAGCATGAAGCCAACATCCGGTCGCGCCAACGCCAGACGCTCCACCGAATCGCGTACCGCTTGGGCTTCCGTGCGTGGCGTTTTCATAAATTTGAGCCGCGCCGGTGTCGCGTAGAACAGCTCGCGCACCTCGATTCGCGTGCCCTGACCGCACGCGACAGGACCGACGATGCGTTTGTCACCACCCTCGACTGCGACCGCCCAACCGGACTGTGCGCCGCCCGGCCGCGATGAAATGGTCATACGGCTGACCGAGCCGATCGATGGCAGAGCTTCGCCGCGAAACCCCAATGTGGCGATCTGGTCCAGACGGTCTTCGGGCAGTTTTGAGGTTGCATGGCGTTCGAGCGCAAGCTCGATTTCGTCCGGCGCCATGCCGCAGCCGTCATCCTCAACCATGATTAGGCTTTGGCCGCCGCTCCGCAGCCGAATCTCGATCCGGGTCGCACCTGCATCGATGGCGTTTTCCACCAGCTCCTTCACCGCGGCAGCTGGGCGCTCCACGACTTCGCCAGCAGCGATCCGGTTAACTAGAGTTTCAGGCAGGCGGCGAATCGTCATAATCGGAAGTTTAGCAGGACCCGCAAGGATTCCTAAGGCGCTCAGTTTTTAGGAAGCGGCGCCTTGTCGAATCCACCGGGCTTTCCAACCATCACAGTGGTCAATTTCGCCGGATCAAGCAGACGTTCGGATACGCGCTTTGCGTCATCCAAAGTGACCGCATTGATCAACGCATTGCGGCGATCAAGATAGTCGATCCCCAGATCCTGCACGCGAAGCTGCATCAAAAGCGCCGCCAGCCGGTCCGTCGAGGTGAGGGTCAACGCAAAAGAACCGGTGATGTAGGTCTTGGCGTCCTTCATTTCGGCGTCAGTGATGCCATCCTTATGCATCTTACCAAACTCGTCTTTCACAATTCCCAGTGTTTCGGCAGCCGTCGCATTCTTGGTCGAGCCCCCGGCAAGCACCAAGCCGCCGTGCTTGTAAGGAACAAATGCACTAGAAAAGCCGTAAGACAGGCCCTTCTTGGAGCCAGCGCCGCGCACGTCTTCCATCAGCCTGGATTGGAAACCGCCGCCGCCGAGCGTGTAATTAACGATCTGACCGGTGTACCAGTCTGGATCGCTCCGTTTCATGCCGGGCGCCGCCAGGGTGATCACAGTCTGAGGATAATCGCGCTCAACCGTGATCGTCTGTCCCTGCCCTTTGGATACGACATCGGGGACCGTAAATGGCTCAGCCTTTGCCGCAAGGCCGGAAAAAAGCCGGTCGAGCGCGGGACCAAGTTCGGCTGGCGTAATATCGCCCGCGGCAGTGACCATCATCTGATCACGACCTAGCCTGCTTTTCAGGAAAAGCCGCATATCGGGCGCTGCGATCGCCCTGAGGCTCGCAATAGTGCCGTTCGCCGGTCGCGCATAGGGATGTCCGGCGAAAACCGCTTCCGACAAAGTGCGCCGCGCAATCCAATTTGAACTGCCCATGCTGGTGGCGAGCGATGTCAGCATCTCATTGCGCACCCGCTCGACCGCATCCGAGTCGAAGCGCGGTTTCATCAACGAAAGCGCCAGCATCTCGAAGGCGCGGTCGCGGAATTGGGTCAAGGTTTTGACCGAAGCGGAGAAACTGTCCTGATCAGCGCCGTAACTGAGCGCGATCGATTTATCCGCCATTTCCTTCTGAAAGGCGGATGCGTTTAAAGGCCCGGCGCCCTCGTCCAGCAACGACGCGGTCATCAGAGCCAAGCCTTCCTTGCCTTTCGGATCAAGAGCTGCGCCGCCGTTGAATGAGACATTCAAGGCCATCAGCGGAATTCGGTGATCCTCGACCAGCCAGGCCTCGATTCCTCCCGGGCTGATGACACGTTGAATTTGAAAAGCGGCATGTGCCGGTTGGACCAGCGCAAGAAAACCGACAAATAGTAGAACCAAGCGGCGCAACGGCATTCTCATCGGATCGGCCCCGAGGCTACGGGCGCGGAGTTTGCAGCCGCAACAGCGTCCATCGGCGCCTTTGTTCCCTGCGACGGTAAAAGCCATCCGGTTACAGATGCGCCGTCGGGCCCCAGGACCGCTCGCATTGCAGCGTTAACCTCGTCTGTCGTCACCGCGCCGATATTGTCTGGCCAGTTCTCCACATCGTCGATCGTCTGGCCAGTCGACAGCGCTTCGCCGATTGAGTGCGCCGGTCCATCCAAACTATCGCGCGCCAGAATTGCCTGCGCCTGCAGCCGCGTCTTGGCGTCTGAGACTTCAGAGTCGGTCACACCGCCCTTCAGAAGCGTTTGAATCACCAGATCAACGGCTTTTTCGACCTCGGCAATATCCTTGCCCGGCGCAGGGTTGGCAGAAATATCATAGGCGATCGGGTCCAGCGCCGTGTCGTCGTAGGAGCTTGATGCGCCAGTCGCGACCTTCATCTTGACTGCCAGCGTCTGGTACAGACGGCTCGTGGTTCCCGTGCCGAAAATCTCGTCGAAGACCTCGAGCGCCAAGGCTTGATTGCGGGTCTTGGCCGAATAATTCGGTGCGACATACATCCGAACAAAAGCCGGCTGGTGTATGTTGGCATCGCGAAGCGTAATGCGGCGCTCTGCTCCCGTCAGCGGTGCGATCTGAGGACGAAGACGCTCTGGTACCGGGCGGGCCGGGATTGGACCGTAATATTTATCCGCCAGAGCCTTTACATCATCGGGCTTCACATCGCCGACGACGATCAATGTTGCATTGCTGGGCGTATACCATTTTTTGTACCAAGCCACCGCATCAGCAGTGGTCAGCGCTTCCATTTCCTGCTCCCAGCCTATCGCTGGGCGACCATAAGGAGAATTGGTCAACAGGGAATAGCGCATGGCCTCAACCAGACGGGCCTCAGGCGAACTGTCGATACGCTGACGGCGTTCTTCGACGATGACGTCGCGCTCGGGGTAAACTTGATCGTCGCTCAGCGACAGGTTCTGCATCCGGTCAGCTTCGAGCTTCATTATCAGATCGAGGCGATCTGCGGCGATCGTCTGAAAATATGCCGTGTAATCGTAAAAGGTGAAGGCGTTGTCTTCACCACCATTGCGCGCGACGATTTTGGAGAATTCGCCGGGGCCGACCGTCGGCGTGCCTTTGAACATCAGATGTTCGAGAAAATGGGCTATGCCCGAATGACCTGCATCTTCGTCTGCGGCGCCGGTTCGATACCACACCATTTGCGTGACCACCGGCGCTAGGTGATCCTCGATAACGACCACTTCAAGCCCATTCGCGAGCTTGAAGGTCGTAGGGCTAAAGACCTTCGCCGATGCCGGGCCGCCGATTAGAGCCAACAGCGACGCACAAACCCGAACGACCGAGATTAACTTCATGTTACCGACACGGCCTGCAAAGTGCTTTGCGATCAGAATAAATCGCCACTGAAGAGCTTGCTGAAGAAGCCCGGCTCCTCCTTTTTGGGCGCTGGCGCTGCATCGGCAGCAGGAGCCGGCGCGGCGGACACTGCAGCTGGCGGCACCGAAGCCGGCGCCTGGGGTGTACCATTAACATCGGGCGCGCGCGTGTTTTCCGCGGCATGTTCCCTGGCGGTGGTGGCGTCGACATCGTTACCGAAGAAGTCGCCGTGCAGGATGCTACCGAAAAAGCCGCGTTCCTCCTTCTTTGGAGCGGCGGCTGCGGCGGCCTCTCCGGTCATTGAAGAACCAGCCTCATGTTCGCCCGAGACAGCACTGGGCGTCCCCGGCGGCATCAGGTTGAAATCCGGCGGGAGCGTCAGGGCAGGACGCACAACAACCTGGCTTTCGTCCGGCACGTGCCGTTCGAGTCCCAATGTGCTGCTGATCGTGCTGCATCCGGCCAAGGCCGCGATAGACGTCGTCAGAATTACCGAGCGGACCAACATGCTTTTCGTCAAGGTTGCTTCCTTCGTGCCATTTTGTCCGCCTTGTTGCTAAGAAACATGCCGTCGAACACCAAAACGCCTATTCCCACAACGATCAAGCTATCGGCGATATTGAACGCCGGCCAGCCATAATCGCCCAGATGGGCGTAGAAGAAATCCGCCACAGCGCCGAACCGCAATCGATCCACCACGTTCCCCAGCGCTCCCCCGATCACGGCGCCGAGTGCGGCTGCCAGGATCGGGCTCACGATACGTGAAAGCCATAGCACCAGAATGCCAATGATTGCCAGCGCGGCAATCGAGAAGACGTAGGGTCCCCATGCTTCTCCGGTGCGAAACAGGCTGAAACTGGTCCCGTGGTTCCACCACATCACTATATCGAAGACCGGAAGCACCCGAATGTTGCGCGGGTTCTCGCGGAGCCCGACAACTTCCAGCAACGCCCATTTTGACGCCTGGTCAGCGATGAGGCCCAGCACGGCGGCCGTGGCTGCGATCACATAGATGCGGAACCGACTCATCGTCTATTCCCGTTCATTGCGCCGCCGCCGGCAGATCGGCGACGGCATCGCTGCAGCGATGACAGAGTTCCGGATGGTCATGGTTTTCGCCGACTTCGTCCAGTACCCGCCAGCAACGCCCACATTTCTCTCCAGTCGCCATAAGTACGACCGCCCCCACACCTGTAACATCCGGCAGCGTGAAGGCCTCGGCCGGCGGGGTATCAGCCGACAATATCATATCGGAAGTTATTGAGATTTCTGCCAAGTCGACACTGCTCAGCAATGCCCGATCGGCCGGGTCATGAACGTAAAGGACAGGGCTTGCCTGAAGCGATGCGCCGATCAGTTTGTCGGCCCGCGCGACTTCCAACGCGCCGGTAACGACGCGGCGCAATTCGCGAACCCGTGCCCATTTTGCAGCCAGGCGATCATCCCGCCATTGGGAAGGGACCTCGGGAAACAGTGTCAGATGCACGCTGCCGTTATCGCCGGGATGACGGACCAGCCAAGCCTCTTCGGCAGTAAAGCATAATATCGGCGCCAGCCACGCGGTCAGGCACTCGAAGACCTTGTCCAATACTGTCCGCACTGCGCGCCGTCGCAGCATTGCAGAAGGGTCGCAATAGAGACTGTCTTTGCGGATATCGAAGTAAAAGGCGGACAGGTCAACCGCGCAGAAATTATGCAACGCGCCCAGCAAACCTCGAAACTCGAACTTACCGTATGAATTGCGCACGAAACTGTCGATCTCGGTCAGGCGATGCAGGACCCAACGCTCAAGTTCAGGCATTTCATCGACCGCTACACGCTCTGATTCGTCGAACCCGTCCAGCGCACCCAACAGATAGCGCCAGGTATTGCGCAGACGACGATAGGAATCGGCCTGGGATTTTAGAATCTCGGGTCCGATCCGCAGATCGTCCTCGGTGTCGCTGGCCAGCACCCACAGGCGCAATATATCCGCGCCCTGTCGGTCGCAGACGTCCTGCGGTGCGGTGGTGTTGCCGAGCGATTTGGACATTTTGCGACCCTGCTCGTCCAGCGCGAAGCCATGGGTCATGACCGCCTTGAACGGGGCCTGACCGCGGGTGCCACAGGCTTCGAGCAGTGAAGACTGGAACCAGCCGCGATGCTGATCAGACCCTTCGCTATAAAGATCGGCCGGCCAGGTCAGGTCAGGTCGCGCCTCGAGTACGAAGGCATGGGTCGAACCGCTCTCGAACCAGACATCGACGATGTCGCGGACCTGATCGTAATCCTCGGCCTTATATTCGTTGCCCAGGAAATCGGACGCCGGGCGGGAATACCAAGCGTCTGCCCCTTCCCGCTCGAAAATATCTGCGATCCGAGCCAGCACCACCGGATCTGCCAGCGGCACGCCGTCGGAGCGGCGCACGAAAAAGCCCAGCGGCACGCCCCAAGCTCTTTGCCGGCTGATGCACCAGTCCGGCCGCGAGGCGACCATCGATTCGATGCGGTTTCGGCTTTGCGGCGGAACCCAGCGCGTATCGGCGATGGCTTTGAGTGCCTTATCGCGGAGCCCCGATTGGCCGACCGAAATAAACCACTGCGGCGTAGTGCGGAAGATCAGCGGCGAGCGCGACCGCCAGGAATGGGGATAGGAATGCTCGACCTTGCCATTGGCGAGCAGCTTTCCGGCAGCGCGCAGATGAGCGATCGATGTCGGGTTTGCATCGCCCGGCTTGCCCTTTTGGGTGAAAACAACCTTGCCTGCGAACAGAGCGACCGACGGATAGAATCGGCCTTCATCATCTAGCGTACGTGGGACTTCGAGCCCGTGACGCTGACCTAAGGCGAAATCGTCCTCGCCGTGACCAGGCGCTGTGTGAACGAATCCGGTTCCCGCGTCCTCCGTCACGTAATCGGCCGACAGCAGCGGCACCGGGAAATCATAGTGTCCTTCGGCCTCTGCGATGTCGCGGAACGGGTGGGCGGCGATAGTGCCGGCCAAGTCCGATCCTTTCAGCGTTGCAACCTCGGTCCAGGCGCCGATGCCGGCATGAGCCTGGACGACTGAAGCCAAAGAGGTCGCGATAACCAGCCGCGCCCCCGTTGCGACCGGAGCCTCACGCGGATCGACCACTTGATAGACGCCGTATTCGATTTCGTCGCCGTACGCGATGGCGCGATTGCCGGGCATGGTCCAGGGCGTAGTTGTCCAGATAACGACATCGGCGCCCGCAAGGGCCGGGCTGGGCGAGCTGGTAACCGGAAAGCGCACCCAGATCGTGTCCGACACATGATCGTGATACTCGACTTCGGCCTCGGCGAGCGCGGTCTTTTCGACCACCGACCATAAGACCGGACGGATGCCCTGATAGAGCATTCCAGATGTCAGGAACTTGTGGATTTCCCGAACAATCTGCGCCTCGGCAGGGAAAGTCATTGTAAGGTAGGGATTAGCCCAATCGCCGATGACACCCAGCCGTTGGAACTCGTCGGACTGGATATCGACCCATTTTTGCGCGAAAGCCCTGCATTCGGCGCGAAAATCGAGAATCGGAACCTGATCCTTGTCCTGGCCCTTCTGGCGGTACTGCTCCTCGATCTTCCATTCGATCGGCAAACCGTGGCAGTCCCACCCGGGCACGTAGGGTGCGTCGCGGCCCAGCATCTGCTGTCCGCGCACAACGACATCCTTCAGAATTTTGTCTAGTGCATGGCCGATATGGATATTGCCGTTCGCGTAGGGCGGGCCGTCATGCAGCACGAACTTTTCGCGGCCGCGGCTGGCCTTTCGGATTTGCCCATGCAAGTCCATCGCCCGCCATCGGGCGATGATCTCGGGTTCCTTGGTCGGCAGGCCGCCGCGCATCGGAAAGTCTGTCCGCGGCAAAAATACTGTATCTTTATAGTCGGTCATGCGGGCGGTTATCCGTCGGCGATTTGCCGGGGTCAAGCAGGCGTGCTGAGCAGCGCCTCGCGGGCGGCAATCTTGTCACGGTCGACTTGCTGGACAAGAGCCTCGATGCTGTCGAATCGTGCCTCTGCGCGCAGCCGCTCAATCAAGCGAACCCGTAGCACCTGGCCATAGATGTCGCCCGAGAAATCGAATAGATGGGCCTCTATCATAGGTTCTTCGGTGCGCCACATCGGGCGGATGCCGAGATTGGCAACACCGTCGATCCAGGACGCGCCCGGGCGGTCGAGCCGCGCGCGAACGGCATAGATACCGAATGCCGGCCGCAGATATTCGCCGAGCTTCAAATTCGCTGTAGGAAAACCCAATTGGCGTCCGCGCCTGTCACCGCCGACGACATGGCCGTCGACTTCCCATGGGCGCCCCAGCAAGGTTGCCGCCGCGCCCATTTGCCCGTCGACAATGAACTGGCGGATCGCGGTGGCGGAATAGATTGTGCCGTCATTTGCACTGACTGGGCGCACACGCGTTACGCCGAACCCATGATTCGCGCCGGCCTGGATCAGACTGTCCATCGTGCCTGCATGTTTGTTGCCATAACGGAAATCCTCGCCCGCAACCGCGTGGCTGACTTTCAATCCCCGCGCCAGCACATCGCGGGCGAAATCCTCGGCCGACAGCATTGAGAATGCCTGATCGAAGGCCAGCGCGATGACCTGATCGACACCCAATGCTTCCAACGCGTGGAGCTTGGCCCTGAGCGGCGTCAGCCGGAAAGGCGGACCGTCGGGCCGGAAGTAGGCCCTTGTATGAGGTTCAAACGTGAGCACCGCGAGCGGCCGGCTGGTTGCACGAGCGATCTTCGCCGCCTGGGCTATGACGGCCTGATGGCCCAGATGCACGCCATCAAAATTGCCAAGCGTAACCACCGCGCCCTGCGCGTCGAAAGGAAGATCGGTTTCGTGGCGGTAGAGTCGCATTCGGCGGGCTCATCGGAAACGTGCGAGCCGATGTTTAATCGTGTTTGCCCGAAGACTCAAAACAGAAGCTTACAGGGGAGGCTCACATGCCGCAGCGTGCGCCGCGAACCGCCGAAGGACGCACGCGATAACCGTCCACAGCCACCACCCAGATGGGTCGTCCAGCACCTCGGCAAACGAGCCATAGCCCCGGCTGAGGCGACCAATAGCCCACGGCGGGGATAGGCTGTTGCTGCGGTATCGAGGCGGCAGCCGGCGCCCAGGAAGGTGATTGAAAAGGCGGCGGGTTCCAATAGCCGGGCGCCGGTGCCGCGGCTTGCTGAGGCATCGCTGAAACAGGCGCCGGTGGATCGGCAGAGTTATCATCGATGGCGTCTTCGTTCGTCTGAGCCGTTGGTTGTGTCCGAGAATCGACGCTTTGGGAGTGGTCTGGTGACGTCCATTGCGTTTGGGACGGAAGTTCGGCCGCAGCTGCCTGGGAAACGATCGAGAATCGCGCCGCAGCCACAGGCCTTTCGTCTGCCGGTCCAAGCAAGGGTGTGGGCGGCGCCTCCATCTCGCGGGAAGGTTGGGCCTCTGCTTCCAGGAAATGTGGTGCGTCCAGAACTATCGGGCCAAACTCAACCGGGTGGGCCAACTCCATCGGTCGGCGAATTGCGAATGAGTTCAGCATTACAGGTGCAATATCCACCGGCTGAAGTGTTGCGACTTCGACATCGGCGTCGGCGCCCCGCGCAGCCCGAATGTCGGCCAGCGATTGGCTTGCGGACCTCAGCTGTTGTGTCGGATCGAACGGCGAGGTCCCGGCCCCCTGCACGGTCGCCGCTCCAGGTCTGACGTCGACTGCCTCGCCCGAAGCGGCTTGGCCGGAGCCCGGAGCAGGTAGAGGCGACAACGTCGGCTGGTCGAAGTCCGCGATCGGCCTACCCACATCTGCACTTGGCGCTTCGTCAGCCGCCGATGGGGCAAAGTTGCGAAGTGGCGTGGGAATCGAAAGCGCGAGGTTTGACTGCGCCGGCGGCAAGAGGCCTTTTTCCCTCAAAAAGACGAATGGCCCCACGGTGGCGGTATGTACCATCGAAGCCGCCCAGCTGGGGGCAGCCGAAAGTCCGAGATCACGCATACCGGCGGGCGAATAGAAATGCGTCGCACCTTTCGATCGATCCGGAAGAGTCCCGGCCAAAGCGGCAGCTGCAGCGGTTTGGACAGCAGCAAGCTGGTCCCGGTCGTGGCCGGTATGGGGTTGTTCGGTTATGCTGCCGTGCGGACTGGCGGCTTGCGAGAACAACTCGTGCATTGCCGGTGTAACGCCGGTCAAGGCCGCAGGATCCATAACTGCGTCGCAAACTGAGAGCCCGCGCGCACGTGCACGATTCACGATCGTGGAAACGACGGCTTCGATGACTGGAATCGGTTCTCCGCGCGCCTCGCCCCAGACGCCAACAACCAGGCACCCAGCCTCGTCCGCAGATGCGTTATGATAAGGCTGGACCAGCGCGATCGCCGCCAGCAATGCAAAGGTCCATGCGCTTTTCGAAGGCATTTCGACCGTTCCCCATATGAAGCCGGACGTGCTCTTCAAGTTATCTTTTTAAGACTTACATGATGTGAAGGTTCTGTACAGGTAATTCTAAAAATGAACCAATATTTCACCGCAAAAATCAGGTTAAATTGAAGTATACTTCTACGCCTTGAGAACCCGAAAATCGGCGGGATTTATGATGCGGAAGTTATCGGTGACGGAATCGCAATAGGTCTGCCAGTTTTTGGGGACCTCGTCGCG
>Ga0182030_10005991_pt1 | contig 25733 bp, 21 predicted proteins | sample 812S3MmetaG_FD_121299 | JGI IMG/M metagenome (GOLD analysis project Ga0182030, IMG submission 121299) | Permafrost microbial communities from Stordalen Mire, Sweden - 812S3M metaG (Illumina Assembly) | ecosystem: Environmental > Terrestrial > Soil > Wetlands > Permafrost | place: Sweden...
CGAACTGCCAAGCGCGCGTGGCTGTACCTACGTGGTGCCGAAGTCCGATTTCGGGCTGGCTCTGAGGCTGGCGCAGGCATTCGGAGACGGAGAAATGAAGATCGCGGCGAAACTGGGCGTCACCGGGAAAGAGATCGTTAACCTTTGCGATGCCGTGGTGAAGGCGCTGCGGCAGCGTCCCATGGCTCCGGATGAAATTCGCGAGGCGACCGGCAGCGCGTCGCGGAGTCTGGGTGAAGAAGGGAAGAAGAAAGGGCTGACGACGACGCTCCCTCTGGCGCTCGGGAAGTTGCAGGAGATGGGAGAGATTCGGCGCGTTACAGACCGGCTGGATCAGAAGCAGCTTCGCTATGTGCTGTGGCGCCCGAATCCGCTCGCGGCATTGAAAACGTCCGCGGAAGAGGCGGGTTCCGAAATCGCGAGGAATTATTTTGAATGGATCGGCCCGGCCACGATGGCGGAGTTCCAGTGGTTCTCGGGGTTCTCGGGTAAAGCCGCAAAGGAAGCCGTCTCGCCACTCGGGTTCAAGCCGATGGAGCAGGGTAGCGACCGCCTGATGCTGCCCGGTGAGGTCGAAAAATTCCGCTCGTTCAAAATCCCCAAGGAAGCGCGCTACACGTTGGTCAGCAGCCTGGACGGGATGACTCTGCTGCGCCGCGACGCGGGCGCGCTGCTCGATCCGGCGGATGCGAAACGAGGATTGTTTCCCGGCGATGGGCCGAGAGCGGGCAGCGGCGTTGCGGACCTTCCGCATCATGCGATTCTCGATCGCGGCCGCATCGTGGGTTTGTGGGAATACGATCCATCCGAAGGCGGAAGCGGGGAGGGGATGGTTTGGATGTCGTACGGGAAGAAGAATCGTGATTTGGAGCAAGCCGTGCGCGCGGTGGGAGACTACATTCGGAGCCAGTTGGGCGATATGCGCATCTCCAGCCAGGATAGTCCCAAGGGCCGCGTGCCGCGGATTGAGGCGATCCGCAAAGCTGCGTTGGACGAAGCCGGATCGCGCGGCGCTGCGAAATAAGCGGAGGGGAATTTATCGGCGCTCGACTAGAGCCGCGAAGCAGCGCTGTGCTAAAATCGAGATTCGTTTGTCCCCGCCGCGCCCGTAGCTCAGTTGGATAGAGCGTCTGGCTACGAACCAGAAGGTCGCATGTTCGAGTCATGCCGGGCGCACCACTAACTCTTAATCTGTCGCGCGATTGCCGTGCATCTCCCTCGAACTCTTTGTTCATTTGCAGCCCTTCTGGGGTGGCTAGGGATGGGTCTACAGTTTTGGAAGTCAGTACTTTCGCTGAAGTTGGGAAATTTGTCCAGCCTCGGCAGATCCCTGGCGGCCTAATTCTGCAGCAACGAGATGGCGACAGAGGCCATCGCATCGACGCCAGTTCGCAACGTCGGCTCGGGCAGCGGTTCGAAATGGCTGTTGTGCGGGCCCGGAAGCTCCAGGCCAGCAGCTTTCGCGGTGGCGAACTTGGCGGGGTCCATGGCGCCAAGCCAGAACATGACCGTGGGAATCTTGTGGCCGTCCAGGCCGAGGAGACCAAAGTCTTCGCTGGGCATACCCGGTGGATCGTCGGATACGTGTTCCGCCCCGAGCGCTCGAACCAGAGACGACTTGACTCGCGCCGTCAGCGGGCCGTTGTTGACCGTGATCGGCGCATATTCTTTGAGAACCGTGATGATCGGCCCCCGGTCTTCCGGGACGCCTGCGGAGACGGCGACACCCTGAGCCGCGTGCCGGATTCCAGCGAGAGCCGTCTCGCGCGACTTCTCGCTGAAGGCGCGAACGGTGAGCTCCATCTTCACCTCCTCCGGAATAATGTTGCGCCTTGCGCCTCCGTGGATGTCTCCCACGGTTACTACGGCGGCATCGCGCGGATCTACCTGACGGCTGGCGATGGTCTGAATTTGCATGATGAACTCCGCCGCCATGACGATCGGGTCCTTGCCGGCATCTGGGCGCGAACCGTGACTGCTCACGCCGCGAATGGTCACGTCGACCGAGGTCGCGCCGGACAGCATGACGCCGCTGGTGATTCCAACGTCGCCGGCTGGATGCTCGTTGGTATCGTGCAGCGCGATCGCCATATCGGGCGTGCCGAAGCGCTGATACAGGCCATCCGCGAGCATGGCCGGCGCCCCGTCAATGGCTTCCTCGGAGGGCTGCCCGATCAGAACGACCGTTCCATGCCACTGGTTTTTCAGCGCCGCGAGAACGCGGGCTGTGCCGATCAGCGTGGTCGTATGTATATCGTGTCCGCAGGCGTGCATCACGCCAACCTCTTCTCCCGTCGCGTTCTTGACCCGTACGTGGCTCGCGTAAGGGAGGCCGGTTTCTTCGATCACCGGCAGCGCGTCCATATCGGCGCGGATCAGGAGACGCGGACCGGGCCCGTTTTCAAGGACCGCGACGACACCGTAGGCTTGGCTTCCATCGGAATATTTACCGACGCGCTCGGTCACGGTGTACCCGGCCTTGCGTAGTTCGTTGGCGAGTAAGGCGGCCGTGCGGGATTCCTGGTGAGAGAGCTCCGGATGAGCGTGGATGTCCTTGTAGATTTCAATCAGGCTGGAAAGTTGGTTGCCGGTGAGGGTCGTCAAGTTCTGAGCGAAGATTGGTGCAGCGATGAGGAAGAAGATCGCGAGTGGTCGCATGGCCCATTTGAGCATATTCGTGTCTGCGAGACGCCAGAACCATTCGCCGTTCCAGGCGCACCTAGATGGAAAGCTTATCGAAGGGCCGCGCAAGTGTAGACCGACCGGCGATTGCCATCGATGAATGCGAGTTTCCCCTTGACGACCAACTCGACACCAGCCCCGTCCACCGCGTAGCCACAGACCTGTCTTGCGACGTTTCTGTAGATTCTGATTTCAGGATAAGAAGGGACGTTCAGTTCTCCGAACGACCAGTCATTGATATCCAATTCATTTCGACCCTCCCCGACTTCATAGACGTGGTCCTCGATCGCGTCTGGCAAGCGGTCGAATACAGCGTCGCTCACGTAGACGAGCCCCGAGTTCCTATTCCCCGAATACAGTGCCGAGGAAAGATAATGATCCCAAAGGTTGAAGGCACTCAGGGCCGGCATCAGCCCGAACAATAACAGTGCGACTTTTTGAAAAGCGAAGCCTTTTCCCCAAATGATTTCCTGTGGCCCTGGATTATCGGCGCGCCTCAAGAACAGAATCAGCAGGAAGGCGATCATCGCGAAGTTCCAAGGCCAGACGACGACGTTGAAGCGGCTCCCGAGCGGGCCGATCGCCATCAGGATCAATATATGCATCGCGATGGCGCCGTAGACAGCCACCTTGCGAAAACGTCTGGTGAGAAGTCCCACGCCCGCGACGCACTCGAGCAACGGCGCAACAAATGCCAGATCGTGGACCAGCCAGCGTGGAGGCGCCAACCGCCAGCCCATGAAGGGTTCCAGGAGCGAAGGGAAAATGACGTTGACAAAGTTCGGATTCAATTTCGCAAATCCGCTCCAAATGTAGATCGCCGCGACGATGAGGCAACATGTGTTCAATGCAGCCGATGGGCGAGTGGAACCGGCAAGAGCGATGGCGAGAAGCATAACCACGTACTGATAGAACCACGGCTGCCATCGCGATTGATCCTGGAGGGCGAGCAGCGCAAGGAGCGTGAATACCCCGATCAGGATTTCCCGCCGTGGAATGACGCAGGCCGAAATGAGCAGGGCGATCAGCGCGAAGTAGATAATATGGTCGCCCGGAGAACTGGGCGACCGGAAGAACGACCAGACCGGGGTGAGCGGGTAGAGCCGCGAACTTAGCCAGAGCTTCGGGGACAATACGAGTCCAGCGAGCAAACCCAGGACCACGCTGATTTTCAATAAGACGACGTCGTCCGGCAGTGCGGATGGGAGCCGTGTCAACAAACCCTACCTCCGGACTGAACCGGCAAACACTCCTGTGTCGGCTTTCCCGTTTGTCGGATCCATATTGAGTAACCGTCATTATAGTCATGGGCCAATTCCTGGACCCAATGCCCTGGCATCATCGCGGCGGGATCAACGCCCGGGCAAGCGCCCAGGAAGCGCTGGGCCTTCAAACGAGAGTGCCTGTTGCCGGGCTCAAACCTGGCACACGGCAAGCGACTAGAATATTCCCATGTCCGCTGATGTTCAGCCCGTGCAGGTCCCTACGAGCGCCACCGCCTCCAAGGTTGACTTCAAGCGCGGACTTTTCACCGCGCGCGATCTTGCGTTCCTGATCTATTACTACCCGCTGCGGTGGATGGCGCGTCTCGTCGGCGCTCCTTTTTTTCGTGTCGCGCAGAGATGGGGCGAGCGCATCTCTCCGTGGGTGCAAGCAAGAGAGCGGCGGGTGGCCGAGCAAAAACTGATGAACCGGTTGGCCGTCTCGCTGCCGGAGGCTCAGCGGATCAGCGGAGAATTTCTGCGATGCCGCGTCCGTGCGGTGCTATTTGTTCTCCGGCGGGACAGCGGAGTTCCGCTGGAGGTCGCATTCCAGACGGTTGGGCGCGAGCATCTGGAGTCGGCGTTAGAGCAGGGGCGAGGAGTGATCCTTCTTACGGTCCACTGCCAGGCGAAGCGCGAATGCGCGGCGGCGATGCAGCAAATCGGACGAGGGTTCGTGACGTTGGTTGCCGGGCCGGAAAGGGTCTATCGGGAGCACGGACGCCTGTTGTGGAAGTTCGCGCGGTCGCGCCTGGTCGCGCTCCAATGGCAGTGTCCCAACGAACGTCTTGTGCGGGAGGATCCCGACTCGGTGTTTGAGGTCGCGCGCGTGCTGCGGGGCGGCGGCCTGGTCATGATGTCACCGGATGTGGGCGACTCGGCCACGGCGGTCGAAGTCGAGGTCGGGGACTACATCCACCGCGTGAGCGTCGGCGCCCTGGATATTGCGCGGCTGACAGGGTGCGTAATCGTTCCGATATGGCCTTATTACGCCGGTCGCGATTGCATCATCGAATTTCGTAAACCGCTCGAGATCGTGCCGATCGAGGGCCGTGAGGAATCCCGGCGCGTGAACACCCCTCTATTGGTTGACGCCATGGCGGAACAGATTCGGGAGCATCCCGAGCAATGGGATTTCTGGGATCGGAACACGTCAGGACGCTATGCTAAGTCCGCTGCGCGAGGATAAAGTCTTCGTCTCTCAAAGTTAAGCTGAGCCTATGGCGAAGGTCGAGAAAACCACAGCCGCTCTTCCCAGGAAGCTCGCTCGTCGAATCACAAAGGATGGCGCGCGGCCGAATCAGGTTCGCGACGCTGCATTCGGCCGGGTGATCCGGTCCGTCCCCAAGGGCAAAGTCGCCACGTACGGTCAAGTGGCGGCCGCTGCAGGATATCCTCTTTATCACCGCGCTGTTGCCCGGCTACTTCGAATCGTGCCTCCGGGAGCGTTGCCATGGCAGCGCGTGGTGGGCGCCGGGGGCGAGATCAAACTTCCCTTCGCAGCTGGCGCGGAACAACGGCTTCTCCTGAAGATGGAGGGGGTCACATTTCGTGGCAGTAAGGTAGACCTTCGACTGCATCAGCACGCGTTCCGGGTTTGGGAATTGGAGTGATCCGTTCGGGCGCGCGAAGGCCGCGGCACGGATTCGTTTGTCATACTGAAATTTGGCAGAATACGACCACGAATTATCGAGCATCGTTGCGGCGCTCAATCGGTCCGCGCCGGGTTCGCGCGAAGCACGCGCGGAGATCGCGCCGAATCCTGCGTCGCTCGATCGATTGTTGGCTCACGCGGTTCGCTCCGGCGCGTCGGATCTATTGTTGATCGCGGGCGCTCCGGTGACCATGCGGATCGGCGGCGTGTTGTCGCGAAGCGCATCGGCTCCCCTCGGATCGGATGAAACCCGCGACCTGCTGCTCCCCTTGCTCACGCCCGCGCAAAGCCAGGAACTCCAGAAAGCCAAATCGGCGGACCTGTGTTTCAGCCGCGAAGGCATCGGCAGATTCCGCGCCAACGTGCACTATCAGCGCGGCACCCTTGCGGGAAGCGTGCGGCTGCTGCCGGAGAAGATCCCCACGTTCGAATCGCTGCACCTGCCGCCGATTCTGCGCCGCCTGGCCGAAGCGAGACAGGGGCTGATTCTGATCACGGGTCCCACGGGATGCGGCAAGAGTTCGACTCTGGCCGCCATGGTGGATGAAATCAACACGCAGCGGCACGACCACGTGGTGACCATCGAGGACCCGGTGGAGTTCGTCCACGGCAATCGCAATTCGATCATTGAGCAGATCGAGGTCGGCCGCGATGCTCCGGACTTCGCATCATCGTTGCGCGGCATTCTGCGTCAGAATCCGGACGTGATTCTGGTGGGAGAGATGCGCGATCCGGAGACCATCGCCACGGTACTGACCGCGGCCGAGACGGGACATTTGGTGCTCTCGACTCTGCATACCAACGACGCATCGCAGGCCGTTTCGCGGATTCTGGATTCATTTCCGGCAGCAAATCAGTCACAAATCCGGCAGCAATTCTCATTGGCGCTGCATGCCATCGTGGCACAGCAACTGGTGCCATCGGCCGGCGACGCCCGTTTTCCCGCTGTGGAGGTTTTGGCCGCGAGCAGCGGCGTCCGCAGTCTGATTCGAAGGGGCGAAGATCATCAGATCTACTCCGCGATCGCGACCGGCCGCAGTGAAGGCATGATCACCATGGAGCAATGTCTGGTCGAAATGGTGCGTGGCGGAAAGATCACCCGGGAAACCGCCCTCGCGCGATGCTTCCGCCCGGAAGATTTGCGCCGCTACCTTGGCGCTGCATAGTTTTTTGCCCTACCGCCTGCTTTCGCGCCAGCAATCTTTCAGATCGCCTGGGCCAGAAGGATCGCTCCGATCAGCACCAGGCCTGCGTGGACGTAGCGAAGGAACGAGTCGCTCTTGAGACGGTGATTGAGAAACCGGCCTACAAAAATCGCAGGAACCGCGACGGCAAGAGAGATCAAGTAATCGTGCGTCACCGCGGGGACCCACAAGCCCGCGAACCAATATCCCGCCATCGCGACGATACTCGCGGGCAAGAAATATCCCTGCAACGTGGCGCGAAAATGTTGCGGGGACCAGCGCCGCATGGCTCCATAGATCACGAGTGGAGGGCCGTTCATTCCATAGGCGCCGCCTAAAATTCCGGCCGCGAAGCCGCATCCGAGCAGCCACGGGCGGCTATCGCGCTCGAGCCTGGGCGGCTTTTTCCCGATCAGGAAATAGCCGGAGAATCCCATGATCACGATCGCCAGCGCGCCTTTCACGAGTCGCTGATGGGAGCTCGCAAGAAGCGCCACTCCAAGGGGTGTGGCGGCGAAGGTCGGGAGAAGGAGCCACGTGGTACTGTGCAAATGGATCTTGCGCCAGTCCTGAACCACGACCACCGCCGCGATGGTGATGGACAGGAGCACGGCCAGCGGCGCCGCGATCTCGATGGGAACGCGCAATGCAAGCAACGGGACGGCGACCAGGGCCTCACCGAACCCGAAGGTGGATCGGATCAGGGTGGCAAGGAACACGACGAGCAGGATGTGTACCGTGGTGCTGTCCATCGGATATGTTGAGCGGGCCGATTGCAGATGGATCGAGCTGCCGCACATCAATTGTAGAGGGTGAGCAGATGTACACGCGGATTTAACGCGAACTCAGACATGGCTCGAAGCGATCTCCAGAGCATGCCTCATTCTTCACCTGCAGATTCAGCGGGAATAAGAGACTCGGCCACCGGCGAGAACCGTTCGCGGGACAAAGGTGCCCGCTCACCGCGCCCCATGCATCCCGATGAATCGAGTTTAATTAGATTGCCGGAACGAAGCGCAATCGGCGGCGTCTTAAAAGACAGCGGAATATCGACAGCCGGATGGAGGAGGCGCGTATGATGCCAATTTCGAAGATTGTCCGGGCCGCGCGAGCGTCGCGGGGCGCATCTAGACATCTGCCGTGCCTGCTGTTCATATTCGGGTTGAGTTCCGCGGTGTGGGCTCAAGCCCCGGTACAGTCTGCTCCCAGTCCCGAAGATGCGACCTCCGCGCCGCAATTGTTGGGGCCTCAGGATCTGGACAATCTGGTCGCGCCGGTCGCGCTTTACCCGGATCAGGTGTTAAGCGTGGTGCTGGCGGCGTCGACGTACCCGCTCGAAATCGTCGAGGCGCAGCAATGGATCCAGCAGCGCGGAAACTTGAGTGGCGCGCAATTGATGAGCGCCGCCAAGCAGCAGAATTGGGATCCCAGCGTCCAGGCTCTGGTGGCATTCCCACAGGCAATGGCGCTGCTCAGCAACGACGTCCAATGGACGACTGCGCTCGGCAATGCGTTTCTCGCGCAGCAGAGCGACGTGATGAACGCAATCCAGGATATGCGCGCTCGTGCCCGCGGCAACGGCCGCCTCGCCAGCACGCCGCAGCAGAATGTGTCGATGCAGGCGCAGGACGGCCAGAACGCTATCCAGATCCAGCCAGCGGATCCGCAAGTTGTGTACGTGCCGACGTACAACCCGCAGTACGTTTGGGGACCACCTGCCTATGGTGAATATCCGCCCCTCGGGTATTCCTCGTATGGTTCGGGATTCTCCTTCGGCGACGCGATCAACATTGGGGCGTTCTTCGCCGGGTTCGCAGGATTGCTGGGATGGGGCGGCTGGGGTTGGGGACTGAGTTGGCTCACCCATTCCATGTTCTTGAACGGGTTGTTCTTCAATATTTTTGGCGCGCTCTTCGGTTCCCACGGCGGATACGGTTACGGCGGTTATGGTGGAGGCTATGGCGCGCACTATGCGTGGGTGCATGACCCGGGCCATCGCATGGGCGTTCCTTATTCGAATCGCGCGGTCGCCACGCGTTTTGGCGGGACATTCCGCTCGACAGGCGGAACATTCGCGTCGCGCGGGGCATTTGGCGGCAATTCGCGCATCGGAAATTCAGGCGCTTCGTTTGCCCGAAATCAGGGCATTGGAAACGCTGGAATGGCGGGCCGTGGAGGGTTCACCGCGAATTCGGCCAATCGTGCTGGAAACGCGGGCTGGAGAGGCTTTGAGGCCAATCGATCCTCGGCATTTGCGAATGGACGCGCGCAGGGAGGCGGCGAGAATCGAGAAATCGCCAGCGCACGAGGTGCCTCTTCTTCGTTCAATAATCGCGCTGGGCAGGACGGCTGGCATACGGCCGCGAACGGCCGCGGATTCGGCGGATCGTATTCGGGACCCGGAGGCCAGTCGTTCAGCGGCTCGAACAACCGTTCCGGCAACGGCTCGGGCAACGGATGGAATAGTCCGCAGGCAGGAAATCAGTCCGGAAATCGAGGATATTCGCAAGCGGGTGGCCCGGAGTCCAGATCGGAGAGCGGATCCAGGGGTTTCTCGAACGGTTACACCCAGAGCGCGAGCAGCGGATACCGGGGCGACGCGCCGTCGAGCGGTGGATGGAACACTCGCTCTAACGGGTTCGCAGAGGCCGGCCGCTCTTCCGTGCCCACGCAATCGTCCTCGTTTTCGCGAAGCGGCGGATCGTATGGAAACCCCGGCGGCGCATCCGCGTTTCGTGGAGGGTCATCGCAGAATTTCTCATCCGGGCGCTCTTCGGCGTCAAACTTTTCGCAACACTATTCCGCGCCGAAGGCATCGTCGCAGAAGTTCTCGGAGCCCAAGTCCTCGGCTCATTTCTCTGCGCCGCATTCTTCGGGATCGCACGGTTCCGGCGGCCACTCCTCGGGCGGACATAGCTCCGGCGGACACAGTTCGAGCGGGCACAGCAGTTCGCATAAGCACTAGCCTGGCGGAGTCCGGCACAAGAGGACGTTGCCGGATTCCATGTCAGACTGGGATTTGACGCGCGAAATTATTGGAATTGATCTCGGGACTACGAACTCGGCACTCGCCTTCACTCATGAAGGCACTGTGCAGATGTTCGCGATTCCGCAACTCGTGAACCCGGGCGAGGAGCGAGATGAGCCTCTTCTGCCCTCGTTTCTTTTTCTGGACGACCCGCCGATTGTGGGCGTTCTCGCGCAGAAGAAAGGCCTTGAAAACGCCGGGCGTCTGGTGTCCTCCGCCAAATCCTGGTTGTGCCACGCCGGGGTGGAACGAACGTCGGCTATACTGCCCACGCACGCGCCCGAAGGCGTCCACAAGATCTCTCCTGTCGAAGCGTCACGCAGCTATCTGGCGCATCTGAGAAACGCCTGGAATGCTAAACACCCGGGCGAGCTCTTCGACGATCATCAGGTACTGATCACAGTTCCCGCTTCGTTCGACGCGGTGGCGCGCGACCTGACGATGAAGGCGGCCGAGCAGGCGGGATACAAAAATGTGGTGCTGCTCGAAGAGCCGCAGGCCGCGTTCTACGCGTGGCTCGAGCGGCATCCCGAGTGGCGCGAACTTGTAGCCGTGGGCGATTCGATCCTCGTCGCCGACATCGGTGGAGGCACCACGGATTTCACGCTGATCGCTGTGCGCGATCGCGAAGGCGAACTGGCTTTGGAACGCGTCGCGGTGGGCGATCACATCCTGCTGGGGGGCGACAACATCGATATGGCGTTGGCGCATCATGTCGCTTCGGGAATTTCGAAGAAGCTGGACGCTGTGCAATTCCATCAGTTGTACCAGCAGTGCCGGAATGCCAAGGAGAATCTCCTCGCTCCCGATTCCACCGCCGCGGACCATCCGATCACCATTCTCGGGCGCGGAACCGGCCTGGTGGGTGGAACCATCAAGACCAAGCTCAAGCGCTCCGATATCGAAAAAATTCTGCTCGAAGGCTTTCTGCCTCAGGTTTCCTTCGACGAAATTCCCGAGCGCCGGCGAGCGGGACTCGCGGAAATCGGATTGCCTTTCGCGGCCGATCCCGCGATTACGCGGCATCTGGCGCATTTCCTCCATCGCCAGGGGGCCGAGCCGACGCACGTATTGTTCAACGGAGGCGTCATGCGTGCGGGCGTAATCCGCAGCCGGATTCTGGATGCGATGAATCAATGGTTTCCGCATCCCGTAACGCCACTTGTGGGCGAGGATCTGATGCAGGCCGTCGCGCGCGGAGCGGCCTATTATGGTCTGGCTCGGCAAGGGAAAGGCGTGAGGATTCGAGGCGGTGTGCCACACAGTTACTACATCGGTATTGAAACGGCGATGCCCGCCATTCCGGGATTCGCCGCACCGCTCAAAGCCCTGACGGTCGCGCCGTTCGGGATGGAGGAAGGCACGGGATATCAATTCGCCGATCGCACGTTTGCCCTGACGGTCGGCGAGCCCGCTCAATTCCGGTTTTTCGAATCAGCGAGCCGGCACCAGGACGCGCCCGGATCGCTGATCGAAGATCCGGGCGCGGATTTCAAGGAACTCGCGCCGATTGAAGTTTCCCTGCCCGGAAATGCCGGTGAGTCCGTCCCCGTAACGTTGGAAGTCTTAGTCACCGAAACCGGAGTGCTTGAATTGTGGTGCGCCGCGCGGGACGGCCGGCGATGGAAGCTTGAATTCAATGTTCGTCCGGAAACCCGGCGCAAGCGATAGCGTGACTTCACGCGGAGGGAGTGGCTCAGACCATCGCTTCCATCTCTCGCAGACGGCGTTCCAGAAACCGGCGTTCGCTGGCGTTAGACACAAGCGTCAGCGCCTGCGCGTAGCTTTTCGCCGCTTCTGCGTACGATCCGGAACGCCGTAGCAAATCGGCGCGGGCAGCTTCGAGGAGATGGTAGTCGCTCAAATCCCCTGTTTTGGCAAGCGCGTCGATAATCTCGAGACCCGCCGCGGGTCCATTCACCATCGTCACGGCAACGGCGCGATTCAGAGAGACCACGGGGGACGGCTGTAGACGATCCAGCAGATCGTAGAGGCTCAAGATCCGGGGCCAGTTCGTGTCCTCCGGCCGGGCTGCGCGGCAATGTTCGGCCGCGATCGCAGCCTGCACTGCGAAGGATCCTCCACCCGTCCGAAACGCCTCCGCGACGAAAGGCAACGCTTCAGCGATCTGCGGCTGATTCCAACGGCCGCGATCCTGCTCTTCAAGGACCACCAGATCTCCGTGCTCGTCGAGCCGCGCGTCGCGCCGGGCGTCCTGCAGCAGCATGAGGGCGAGCAGAGCCGTCGCGTCGCCGGGCGGCGCCGGCCCCATGAGCACTCGAATCAAACGGCCCAGGCGAATCGCTTCCAGGCAGAGATCGGCGCGGACCAAAGGCGCGTCCTCGCGAGCCGACGCGTAGCCTTCGTTAAAAACCAGATAAATCACCGCGAGCACGGATTCCAGGCGCTCCGCGAGCTCGGATCGCTCCGGAACCGCGTAGGGTATCCGGGCGTCGCGGATTTTGCGCTTGGCGCGCACCAGGCGCTGGGCCATGGTCGCGGGAGGAACCAGGAACGCTCGTGCGATTTCCCCGGTTTCAAGACCGCACAGAGTGCGTAGCGTCAGCGCGACCTGAACCTCCTTGGCCAGAGCCGGATGGCAGCAGGTGAAGATCAGACGAAGACGTTCGTCCGGAATCTCGGCCGTTTCGTAGTCTGGCTCGGTGGCGGTCGGTAGCAGGCCGCTTGCGACCAGACCTTCCATTTTTTCCTCGAACCGTGATTGGCGGCGGATCCGGTCAATCGCCTTGTGGCGGGCGGTCTGAATGATCCAGGCGCGCGGAAAATCCGGGACGCCGGAGAGGGGCCATTGGTCGATCGCGACGGTAAACGCTTCTTGCGCAGACTCTTCCGCGACGTCGAAATCCCCGACAATGCCGATCAGAGCGGCTACGATGCGTCCCCAATCCGAACGGTAAAGCTCCTCTACCGCTGTGATCGCATCCCCGGACATAATTGATTGTAGATATTTTCGGGGATGTCGATTTCGATCCCCTCTGTTCGACATACCAATGAGAGGTGCGGCCATGAAGTATATGCTATTGATTTACCAGGACGAAACGATCCTGGATGAGGACGGAAGGCAGCATTGCTACCAGGAGACCGGCGCGCTTGCGTACGAGCTTCAAGCGAGGGGCCAGTTTCTGGCGACGTCTCCGCTCCAGCCGACCTCCGCCGCAACCAGCGTGAGGATCCGCGAGGGCAAGAAGCTGGTAACGGATGGGCCGTTCGCCGAGACGCGAGAACAATTGGGCGGATTCATTATGGTGGATGCCAAGGATCTGGACCAAGCTATTGGGATTGCGGCGCGAATTCCAGGGGCGCGGATCGGTACGGTGGAGATTCGGCCGGTGGTGGAACTTCCCCACTTGCCGCAATGATTTTTATTCAAGTTGAGAGGAGGACAATTTCATGACAGCGATCGATACACAACGGGGCGAGCCGGTTCGCAACAAGTCCGCGATGAATTACGGTCTATGGGCGGTGCAGGCAGCGCTTGCGCTTCTCTTCCTATTTGCCGGAGGAAGCAAGCTGATGACCCCGGCCGCCGACCTGGCCAAACAGGTCCCGCTTCCTGGGATGTTCCTCAAATTTATAGGAGTGGCCGAAGTCGTCGGTGCGCTGGGGCTGATATTACCGGGTCTTTTGAGAATCCATACGGAACTGACGCCTCTGGCCGCGGTGTGCCTGGAGATTATCATCATCGGCGCAGTCGTGGTCTCGGTCCTATATGAGGGGCTTGTTCTGGCGATTCTTCCGTTCGTCGCCGGAATTGGCCTCCTCTTTGTAATTTACGGGCGCTGGGGCCGCGCGCCGCAAAAGAAATTCGCCTGAGATGTCGATTTCGCCACGTGCCGTTCGACTTTCTAGCAGTAGCAAGTAAATCGCGACGTCATGCCGGTCTAAAAGCCGCGTCGCCCAAAAGGAAGAACTATGCTGATCCCTATTGCGATTGTTGTATTCATTGCCATTGCGGCGCTTTTAGGGTTTGCCGCGCTGAAGCCGGACACGATGCATGTCGAACGAAGCCGAAGCATCGCATCGCCGCCCGATCATATTTTTAATTTGATCCAGGACTTCCATCAATGGAGCCAGTGGTCTCCCTATGACGCGCTCGATCCCGCGATGAAGAAAACGTACAGCGGCGCGTCGAGCGGTAGGGGCGCGGTTTATGAATGGTCAGGAAACAACAAGGCGGGTGCCGGCCGGATGGAGATCGTCGAGGTGTTTCCAGCGGCGCGCGTGCGGATCAAGCTGGATTTCAGCCGTCCGTTTGAAGGGCACAATCAGTCAGAATTCATTTTGGAGCCGATCCGCGGCGAAACCAAAGTGGTCTGGGCCATGGATGGCGGACAACCGTTCCTGTTCAAAGTGATGTCGATCTTCGTCAACACAGACAACATGATCGGCAAGGATTTCGAAAAGGGCCTGGAGAATTTAAAGGCCTTGGCGGAGCAGCGTGACGCCGTAAAAGGTGCTGGATCGAATTAAAGGAGCCCAATATGCAGATGAATCCCTATCTCTCATTCGATGGCCGGTGCGAAGAGGCCTTCCAGTTCTATGAAAAATGCCTGAACGGCAAGATCGTGATGATGCAGCGGCATCGCGGATCGCCCATGGAAAAGCATGTGGCTCCGGAATGGGCGGACAAGATCATGCACGCCCGACTGGTCGCGGATGGCAGTGTTCTGATGGGATCCGACGGACCGCCTGAGCACTACCACAAGCCTCAAGGAATGTCGGTGACCATCAACTTGAAAGATCCGCTCGAGGCTGAACGGGTGTTCCACGCCCTGGCGGAGGGCGGGACGATCGGGATGCCGATCCAAAAGACTTTTTGGGCCGCCCGCTTCGGCATGCTGGTCGACCGGTTTGGCACGCCATGGATGATCAACTGCGAGGAGCCGGCCGCGTCCTGATCCGGCGAAAATAGAGCGATTGATTTTTATCCAGGATTTGGGGAAGGGGAGACCGGATGAGCGGAGTACGGGTATTGGCGGGAACGAAGAAGGGCGCATTTATTCTCACTTCGGATGGCAAGCGCGAGCACTGGGACGTCAGCGGTCCGCACTTCGCGGGGTGGGAGATTTACCATATGAAGGGGTCCCCTGCCGATCCGAATCGACTGTACGCGTCCCAGAGCAGCGGCTGGTTTGGCCAGATCATCCAGCGCTCGAGCGATGCGGGCAAGACCTGGGAGCCCGTGGGTAACAAGTTCGCCTACGATGGCGTGCCCGGCACCCACCAGTGGTACGACGGCACGCCTCACCCATGGGAGTTTAAACGCGTCTGGCATCTGGAACCGTCGCTCCGGGATCCCGATATGGTGTATGCGGGTGTTGAAGACGCGGCCATTTTCCGATCCAACGACGCAGGCCAGAATTGGACCGAGCTGTCCGGACTGCGCGGGCACGACACCGGGCCGCGCTGGCAGCCGGGCGCAGGGGGCATGTGCCTCCACACCATCATTCTGGATCCGGCAAACGAGGGCAGGATGTACATCGCGATTTCGGCCGCTGGCGCGTTCCGCACGGACGATGGAGGCGCGTCGTGGAGACCGATCAACCGGGGACTGCATTCCGCAATGCTTCCGGAGCCGACGGCGGACGTGGGCCATTGCGTTCACCATGTGGCGATGCATCCCTCAAGGCCCGGCGTTTTGTTCATGCAGAAGCACTGGGACGTGATGCGCAGCGACGATTCGGGCGATTCCTGGTATGAAGTGAGCGGCAACCTTCCTACCGATTTTGGATTTGTCATCGATACGCACGCGCACGAGCCGAATACGATTTACGTGGTTCCCATCAAGAGCGACTCAGAACACTATCCTCCAGATGGAAAGCTGCGCGTGTATCGCAGCCGGACCGGGGGAAACGAATGGGAAGCGCTGAGCAACGGACTGCCGCAGAGCGACTGCTACGTCAATGTGCTGCGCGACGCGATGGCGGTGGATTCGCTCGACACCTGCGGGATCTACTTCGGCACCACGGGAGGCCAAGTGTACGTTTCGCCGGATGCGGGCGATCACTGGAAGCCCATTGTTCGCGATCTTCCCGCGATCCTCTCAGTAGAAGTCCAGACTCTGGCATGAGTTCGAGCGGAGAAGCGCCGGTTCGCCATACGGTTCACGTGGTCCTGCCCGCGCATTTGCGCACGCTGGCGCGCGTCTCGGGCGACGTGGAGATCGAGTTGGAGGGTCCGGTAACGCAACGGCGGATTCTCGATGCGATCGAGGCGCGGTTCCCGGCCTTGCTCGGGACCATGCGCGATCAGATCACGCTGCAGCGGCGTCCGTTCGTACGCTTTTTCGCATGCCAACAGGACTTGTCGCATGAATCTCCCGATGCACCCTTGCCGGATGCGGTGGCGTCGGGCGCGGAGCCTTTTCTGGTTGTCGGGGCGATTGCGGGGGGGCGAAACGTGGCACTGTAGAGAGGTTGAAGGAGCGTGCCCATTTGCCTGAGATCCACGACGACTTGGTTGGCCGCATTAAAACTCTCGAAAAAGAACTCGCCACTGCACTCGAGGAAAAGCAAGAAGCGCTGCGCTACCGGTGGTCGAAGGGCAAGGCGACTTTCGAAGTGGGAACGCTCGCCGAGCACCGGAAGCTCAAATTCGGATTATTCGCCTACCTCGCCGACTCGACCATTCTGGCGACTCTCACCGCGCCGATCATCTATTTCGGCGTGATCCCCTTTGCCTTTCTCGATTTGTTTTTAGTGATCTATCAGGGAATTTGCTTTCCCGTGTATGGAATTCCAAAGGTCCGGCGCGCCGACTATGTGGTCTTTGACCGGGGGAATCTCAAGTATTTGAACCTGCTCGAACGGGTCAACTGCATCTACTGCTCGTACGGTAACGGAGTGTTCGCCTTTGCGACGGAAGTCGCCGCGCGCACCGAACAGCATTGGTGCCCGATCAAGCACGCGCAACGGCTTCGTTCGCCGCACTCGCGCTATTCGCATTTTCTGGATTTTGGGAACGCTCAGGAATATCGCCGCGAAATCGAACATGTGCGAAACGATTTCGTGGACCTGAAGTCCATTACATCCAAGCCCGCGGCCCCGCCGAAGGGTAATGGTCCGGCGGGCAGTTAAGAACGCGTCGTTCGCAGGACCTTCGGATTACTAGAACAGCAGCTTGAGTCCGAATTGAATCTGCCGCGATGAAGTCGACGTGCTCGTGATCAATCCGGCGGTTGGAGATACGCCGCTGGGAGTAAAGACGACGGCGTTGGGCGAGTTGAAATTCGCGTGATTCAGAATGTTGAAGAACTCGGCGCGGAACTGGAGCGTCATCCGCTCCCGGATTCGGGTATCCTTCATAGCTGAGAAATCCACGGTGGCGAGACCCGGTCCGATGAGCGTATCGCGGCCCAGGTTGCCGTAAAATCCGCTGGAGGCCGGAGGCATCAGGAACGCCGCCGGGTTGAACCATTGATTCGAGTTTCCCAGAATGACCGGACCCGTGAACGCGGGATTGACGAATGCGCGGACCGGGTTGCGGGTGTCGCCGTTATTGGACGGGTTATAGCTCAACTGCGGAGTGAACGGAAAGCCGCCTTGCAGAGTCACGATGGAATTGACGCTCCAGCCGCTCACGAGACCGCCCCCTAATCCGCTCATACCCCCCAGGAATTGCTTCCCGTGGCCGAATGGCAACGCATATACCGTGCTGACGGTGGCCGAATTCCGGACGTCGAAATTCGCCAGGCCCCAATCGGAGTGAAGATTGAATGGATTTGAAACAAGGGCCGGCTCATTGCCGGAAGTGGTCGCGTTGAGCGAATCTCCATCGTCGAGCGTTTTCGCCCACGTGTACACGCCGCGCAGTGACAATCCGTTACTGAAGCGATGGTTGGCGTCGACCTGCAAGGCGTTGTAAGCGCTGTTGCCCTCCGAGAAATAGGTCCAGGTGTTGTTGATGGCGGCATTCGGCTTGGTGGCGCTAGGAACATAGTATGTGCCGGCGGGAACCGGATTTCCAGCGATCCCAACCGGGAAAGTGGATGGGTAGGTTGTCGGGCACGCCGGATTCGGGCACACTACCGGAAACGGCTCATTCGCGTCGACACCGATTAGTTCGTGATACCCGTGCGACCCGACATATCCAACGGTGAGCGATGTGTTCGGTGTCAGCTCCTGTTGGATGCGGAGCGAGTAGGAAATCAGCGTAGGAGTCTTCAGATCCGGCTGGATGCCGCCCGGGACCAGTTTCGCCGTCGAAGGTACCGGAGCGGATTGGATGATCGGGCCCGACGAAACGGAATAATTCGGAAGGCTGTAGGTTGGATTGAACGGCGCGTTCTGGTCCGTGCGATAGCCGAGCGCGTCCTGCAGATCGTTATACATCCCGAATCCCGCGCGGATCACGGTCTTGCGAGTGAAATGGAACGGGCTCCAGGCGACGCCGACGCGAGGCTGCGGAAGGAACTTTCCATTATTGATGATGGTGGCCGCATTACCGACCTGCGGCTGTGTGTTGATTACGCCGTTCGTGTAGGTATACGTGGACGCGCGGCCGTCGACCTCATTCCATCCGGTGGTGAATTCGTCGCGGAATCCCAGAGTGACCGTGAGATTCGAGGTCATCCGGAACACATCTTCGGCATAGAACGCGCCGTACCAGGAACGCCAGCCGAGGGGAGTCGGCGTCGGGTCATAGAGCAGCGTGCTTGCCGTTCCAGTTAATAGAGTTTGCAGGCTGGCAAAGGTCGCTTGGCCATACTGGCTGAGGGCGAGTTCTTCGTTCGATCGCAGGCGCTGAAACCATGCTCCGATGGAAAATTGGTGGCGCCCTTTGACCCACGATACGCGATCTTCATACGTGAAAAGATTCCGAGCCACGTGCAGATTGCTGCCATTGTTGGCTCCGGCGAGGGCGATCTGCGCCGCGGGGTTCGAAGCCGCGCTGCCGCCGACGACCGCCGCGCCCACCGGTTCGCCCGCCAGGAAGCCGGGAATGCTCGCCGCGGGAGTGCCGGGCGTCGGTTCTCCGGTAAAGAAATATCCCGCACGCGAATAGCCGACGCGCGCAGTGTTCAGCAGCGTGGGAGAAAAGATATGCGTCTCTTCGAGACTGGCCACCTGCTCGCGCAGGCTGGTGGAATCCGCAGTGTACGAATTGAAGTTCGTAGGTGTAAAGTCGGCGCTATCGTCGATGGTATAAACGCCATTCAGATAATCTTTTTGCGAAAAAATGTGGTCCATGCGCGTGGTTCCGAAATCGTCGCGGATGGTTTGCAGCGGATTATTGAAGGCTTCTGAAATGCCCCCGAAATCGGGAGCGCCCGGTGTCGCGGCAGGCCACAGATTGATCAGTGGCGAAACCCCGACGAAGACCACTCCGGATGCAGGGCAGGTCGGAGTAGGCGTCACCAGCTTACAGGGAAGATATCCGGCCCTCGCCAGGTCGTCCGGAACCAGATCGACTCCGGTCTGGTGGAGATGCTGATTGAAGCCCTCGAAATTTGCGAATACGAACGTCTTGTCCTTTTTGATCGGGCCACCCAACGCGCCGCCAAATTGATTTCTTTCGAAGCCCGGCACCGACGAACCGTCGAAGAAATTACGCGCATCGAAAGCGCTATTGCGAAGGAATTCGTACACCGATCCGTGAAGCAGGTTCGTCCCGGACTGGGTCACGATCAGAACCTGGGCCCCTGGCCGTTTGCCGTATTCGGCCGCATAGGAGTCGCGGAGCAGGTTGAATTCCTTCACCGCGTCGACGCCGAGCAGTTGCTGGCTGGTGCCGCCGGGCTGCATATTGTTCTCTGCCGCGCCCGTGAATTCGACGCCGTTCAACAGGAATAAATTCTGCTGGGGACGATTGCCCGACACCGCGAAATTATTGCCGGCGGTCGAGTTGGAGACGCCGATTCCGCCGAACTTTTCGAACGTGGAGTTGACCACACCGGGATTCAAGGTCAGGAGTTCATCAAAGCTTCGGCCGTTGAGGGGCAGGTTCTTTACTTCCTGCTCGCCGACCAGGCCGGAAATATCGGTAGTCGCGACGCTCACCGGAGGCGCGTCTCCATTCACAACCACCTGCTGGCTGACTTCGCCGACCGCCAGCGTGAAATCCACGGTCGCGTCCTGCCCGATCACCAGCTTGATCCCGCGGCGCACCGGCTCCGCGAATCCGGTTTTCGTCACGCGAACCTCATAGGTTCCCACAGGCAAAGCGACCACCTGATAGCGTCCCGCACCGTCGGTCACGGCCGTTCGCACGCCGCCGGTATCCAAATTTCGCACGGTCACATTGGCCCCGGAGACAACCGCGTTGGATGGATCCATCACCGTTCCAGAGAGGACGGCGGACACCTGCGCGCACAGCGTGAACACCACCAGAAACAGGCAAGCTACAACGCAAGCTCCCCAGGTATGGACCGGGGTCACGCGTCGCGGTCGAGCGATGGGCCTGCTCGGATTCGCAGCTGGATATCGAGGATTCGATCGGATTTGTCTTGAGTTGGATGTCATGTCGGGCAGCCTCCTGCTGGGTTCACGGACTAGGTGTCCTCTGGTGAATTCATGGGCCAACGCGAGGCGCACCGAAGTGAAAGTGCGATGTCCGGCTCCCACGAAAGTAAGTCCAGTGTACAAGACAAGGTAGCGCGGGGGCAACAGTGTTTCGCGACGCCCGGCCTTGTCGATTGAGGGCGCCATCCCCTAAAGCGTCGTGATAAGCTGACTGGCGAAAGAAGGCGCAAATGAATTCGCGTAACCTCCTTTACTCCGGACTTCTCCTGTCGGCGTCTCTGGCAGCAGCCCAGACTCCGGGCGTCGTCTTTGAAGATCCCGTGGAGCACGCCTTCACCGTGGAAGTGCCGCGCGGATGGACCGTCAAAGGCGGTTTGATCCGAATGGGCTATTCGGACGCGCGTCCGGTGGTGGATTTGAAATCGCCCGATGGACGAACCAACGTCCGCCTGGGCGACGTCACGATTCCAAATTACTTCGTTCCGAATCAACTTCATTCGACCGAAGGCGAAATTTACGATCTCGGCGCGCAGGCGCAGCTCACCGTGGCTCGATATCGAACCGGCGAAGAATATGCGGGACGCTATGTCCAGGCGCGCTTTAAAAGCGTGTGCCGAAGCCTGACGCCGCAGACCTTGAATCTACCGGATCTGGCGGACTATATCCCGTCGGACGCCCCGCCACTACAGACTTCGACCGGGCGCGCCGCGGCGCGTTGCGATACTGCCCAGGGACCGGAGACCGCCTACGCGTTCGTCCGCACCTCTCTGTATCGGGGGTTTTGGGGAGTGCCGGTGTTGGGAAGCTTTGTCGCGCCTCCCGATCAAGTCTCCGCCGCGAGCGAGATCTTGCTACGCTGCGCCCGGACATTCAAGTTCATTCCCGCGTGGCTCACGTATCAAAAACGCATGGATCAGCAAGCGCTGGAGTATCAGCGTGCGCGCCAGGCGGCCCGGAGACGGGAAATCTCGCGTGAAGTCGCCCAGGCGGAGATGAAGATGCAGGGCATGAAGAATCAGGTGAATGCGTTCGAGCGTGGACAGGCGAGGCAGGCGGCTCAAGTGGAAGATGTCGGAAATATTCTGACCGGTATCACGCCGACCATTGATCCTTACGGCAATCCACGCAATGTCTGGACCGGACCGAAGAGCGGATATTGGACCAACGGGAACGGACAAGTCGTCAATTCGGATTCGAATCCTGGCCCGGGCTGGCAGCCGCTGACGCCAACGAAACCGTGAAACGTGCCCGCCGAGCTGCGGCCGGAGGGGTTACGGATGGTCGAGTTGCTGCTTATCGTCGACGGCAGGCTTGGCATCCAGGCTGGACTTATCGTTGCTGGAGCTGCCGTCCGAATCTTTTCGCGAGGCTTTGAAAAACCACTTCTTGGCTTCTTCGGCATCCGCGGGAACGCCCAAACCGTCCTGGTAGAGGAGGCCGAGGTTGTACATCGCGGGACGGCTCTCCAGGTCCACGGCGAGGCGAAACCAGCGTGCCGCCTCGGTATAATCTCTCGCGACACCTTGGCCGTGCTGATACATCACGCCGATGCTGTTCATCGCCTTTTCATTTCCGTCGGAAGCCGATTTCAGGAGCCAATCCATGGCCGCCGTGTAATCCGTGGCGACGCCTAAGCCATCGTGATACATCATGCCCAGATTGAACATAGCTTGATCGTTTCCCGCGGCCGCGCTCTCGCGAAACCAGCGCAGCGCCTGATCGTATCGCTTTTCGACGCCCAGGCCTTCAAAATACAAAATGCCCAGATTGCACATGGCCTGCCGGTTTCCGGCGATGGCGGCCTTGCGCAGCCACTTTTCCGCTTCGTCGTAACGGACCGTGGTGCCTTGTCCTTCGGTGTACATCACGCCCAGATACAACATCGCCATGACGTTTCCACCGGATGCCGATTCCTGAAACGCGCGGAAGGCCGTCGGATAATTTTTGGCCTCGTAGAGTTGTTCGCCGCGAGTAAAGGTCGAGATCGCCGTCGGCGCAGGCGGGATCGTGTTATCTGGCGTCGCGGAGGTTTGGGCTTGGGGCTGTTGCTGCGCGCGCGTGACTATGCCCATCAATACCATCGCTCCCACGAGCGAGACACGCCGCGCGAAATACGCGATCCTGGCCTTCGTGTGCTCCATCAGAGAATTCGCCAAATGGACACTGGTCACTTCTATGGTAGACGCACCGGCAGACCGCGCAGTTACCGCGGAGAGCGCGACCCCCTATAGTTGTGACGCCTGCGCCCATTGTGCATCCATAGAGATGTGAACAATCCAGAGGGGCATACGGCGGCGAGCCCGCTTCGTCTCAGCGTTCTCGATCAGTCCCCGATCCCGGAAGGTTCTTCGGCGGGCGACGCGCTGCGCAACACCATCGACTTGGCGCGTCACGCGGACCGGTTGGGCTATCTGCGTTACTGGCTCGCCGAACATCACGGAACGCCGGGTCTTGCGTGCAACTCGCCCGAAGTCATGATCGGTCCGGTGGCGTCCGCCACTTCGCGCATTCGCGTGGGCACGGGCGGCATCATGCTGCCGTACTACAGTCCGCTGAAAGTGGCGGAGACATTTTCGATGCTGAGTGGCCTGTATCCAGGGCGCATCGATCTGGGTTTGGGCCGCGCGCCGGGAAGCAGCGCAAAAGTCGCTTTCGCCCTGCAGCGCGACCGCCGTCAAATGCTGCCCGATGATTTCCGGGAGCAACTCGACGAACTCATGAGCTACTTCCATGGCAATGGGCCGGCGAACGGTCCGTTTCGCCAGCTTCCCGCAACGCGGTTCGCGAGTCCGGAATTGGCGCTTCTGGGATCGTCGCCACAAAGCGCCGCATGGGCCGCCGATCTCGGTTGGCCATATGTTTTCGCGGATTTTATTAATCCGGAGGGCGCTCCGATCGCGGCGTATTATAAGGATCACTTTCGGGCGTCGGAAATTTTGGCCCATCCTCGCGTTTCCATCGCGTGCTGGGCGCTCTGCGCGGAAACAGCGGAAGAGGCGATGCGGCTTTCACTCAGTGCGCGCATGATGATGCTGATGCTTTTTCGGGGCGAGCCGATCCCCGTGCCTTCGGTTGAAAAAGCCGAAGCTTTCTTATGGAAGGAAGGCGTTGCGCCCGGCACGCTTCCGCTTCACCGGCGCTTCATCGTGGGTACGCCTCAGAAAGTCCGCGGGGAGATTGAAGCGGTGGCTGTGTCGTACGGGGCCGAGGAGGTTTTCCTGGTCAACATCGTTCATAGCCACCCGTCCCGGCTGCGGTCCTATGAATTGATCGCTCAGGCGTTCGGTCTCAAGGGCGCGTGACGTTCGCGAGTGGAGCGCGCTTAAAGGACGCTCGCGGGATTTCTGCTCGCCGCGGCCTCCGAACAAAATTGCACGGCTTCCGCCATACTGCTGACCAGACGATCGGGCCCTGGCGATTCGAAACGCTGCAGCGATTTCGCCGGATCCCCTGTAAATCCCCACACGCCGACGACGACTTTGGTTCCCGGAAAGTGTACCCGAAGTTGCTGGCTCAGTTTCCGCGCGCCGGCGAAGGCAAACGGAGGCAGGGCCGAGATGCAGAAGATGTCACGCTGACCGGGCCGCACCAACGCGACCGTGTTGGCGATGGAATCGTCATTGGGCAGCGACAGAGCGATGTGGCCCGCATGTTCCAGTAACTGAGCGAGCATGGCTGCGGTGATTTCATCGCCCTCATCGCTCGCGGGCAGACACAAGACCCGGCCGGCCGCGGCGTCGGGCGGCTGAAAGCGGGACGGGGAGGATGCATCTTCGGCAATCTCGGCCAGAATCTCTCTGAGACTGAGGTACAAAAACTCCTTGCGTGCCGGATCGAGAGATCCTTTGTGCCGGTCCTGCTCGGCGAGCGTGAGCGCGGGGATGATCACGGAATCGTAGAGCTGCGTCAGCGTGTGGTCCTTCAGATAGTCGGTCACGACAAGGCGCGCTTCCTGATCGTCCAACGCGAGCAGGCGCTGGTAGACCAGGGCTTCTTCGCCCAGCACCGGCTGATCCCCGAACAGGACGTTCAGGAACGCGAGTTGGGGAAGATGCTGGCCCAGAACAACCGCGCAGACCGTCAGCGGCGTCGACAGGATCAGGCCCGCCGGACCCCACAGCGCGGCCCAAATCACCGCCGTAAGAAGAAGAGCCAGCGATGAGATGCCGGTGTGGATGCCATAAAGCCACGGTTCGACAACATTCGTGGTGATCAGCTCCAAGGCGCCGAACAGGACCAGGATGAGAATCGGCGGGAGCCAGTGATCGAACACGGCGAGCGACAACAGGAAGGGCAGCAGGGCCGCCGTGGGCGCGCCCACGTACGGCACGATGCGCAGAATCGCGGCCACCGTGCCCCAGAGCGCGGCGTACGGCACGCCCAGGAAATAAAGACCGACGCCGGTGAGAATTCCAAAGGAGGAATTCACGATCAGCTGCATCAGCAGATACCGGCTGACGCGGCTGGCAGCATCATCAAGGGCCTGCGTCATCATGTTCAGCCGCTCAACTCCCGCGAGACGAAGCAGGCGATTCCGCAGATCGTTTTGCTCGATGAGCATGAACACGGTGAAAATCAGAACAATGCCCAAAATGGCGAGAGGCGCGATAATCGGGCGTACAAGACCGGTGATGTATTGCAGTTCGTTGGGTGCCGTGCCGACGATGGTTACCGGCTGCGGAGTTGCTTCCTTTGGCACGTTACGGCCGCGGCCGGGGGGAGCGATGGTCGGCATGGTCTGTTCGCCCGCAACCTCCTCGGCTAGCTGTTGGACGCTTTTTGCCGCGCGTCCGACCGCCCCTCCCACCGGCATCCGCAGCGATTCGAGCTTGTCGTGGATGTTCTCGCTGTAATTGGGCAGCTCATTGGCGACTTCCACCAGCTGATTGAAAATCACCAGGCTGATGCCGGCCGCGAGGGCGAGTGCGACAGTCATGACGACCAGCACGGCGGGAACCCGCCGAAGACGCATCTTCTGGACCCAGGCGACCGCGGGAGCCAGGATCAGCGTGAGGGTAATCGCGAACGCAAACGGGATCAGGATTTCCCGCGCCATATACAGAACCGCGATGACGCCGACGACAATGGCGGCGGTGCGAAGTGACGACGGATCCGTGACGCTTCGAGGGCCGCTCATTGCGCGATTCCGTCGGATTGCGGAACGCGAAAGCCAGTCATATGATAAATTCCCGTCAAGACCACCTCTGGTGAATGGTACACCGATGCGCGGCGCAGCGTCGGCGAGCCTCTCGAGAAGGGCCTTCGACCCGGAAGTGTGGCGACGCCATCAATTTATTCTTTTCCTGCCATTGCGAGGCGGACCGGTTTACGCAACAGGAGGACCAGCAATCCAGAGGCCATCGAGCACGCGGCCAGATAAAGCAACGCCGCCCCGAAGGTTCCGGTGCGATCGGTCAGTAAGCCGATGGAAACCGGTCCCAG
>Ga0182030_10005992_pt1 | contig 25731 bp, 30 predicted proteins | sample 812S3MmetaG_FD_121299 | JGI IMG/M metagenome (GOLD analysis project Ga0182030, IMG submission 121299) | Permafrost microbial communities from Stordalen Mire, Sweden - 812S3M metaG (Illumina Assembly) | ecosystem: Environmental > Terrestrial > Soil > Wetlands > Permafrost | place: Sweden...
AGCCCTGCTAAGGGCCCATCGCGACCACTCGCCTCACTCATATCGGTCAACATCTACATGAATCCATGCCCGACATCCGCTTTTGCGCCCTCAACCAAAGCCGTCAACCCGACAGGCTGCTAGGCGTCGGATAGCCGCGATCAGGCGCTCCTGAATATCAAGGCAGAGAATGGCGTCTTTTCGCGACCGTCTAAGCCGCCTCACATCAAGCGCGAGGCGCTTTAGGGCACGTTCGGTGCTATCCACGGCACAAGCCGCGATCGACCATGGCAATCGTCCGTTTGGAAGTTGTTCGCGGTCCTGCAATCAAAGAATCAGACTCGCCTTCAGCCGCTCGACGCAGGACTAGGCTTTATACCTTCCCGTCCACGGCGATGACGTTGTATCCGCTCCCAAGCTCTTTGCACATCGTCTCTGCTTGTTCTGCGGTATCAAAGCTGGTGGCGTGGTCTATCAAGGGAGTGACCTTATGAGCCATGCGGCCCCCGATCTCGCGTTTAGGACCCGCGTAGTACTCTCGCTGCTGATCCGGTACCTCTACAGTAGCTAACACGTATATCACGACGGATTCCTCCAGTCGGCCGCTGCCGCTGCACTCAAACTGCAGTGGCGGTCGCCGGCTCGCCTCTCGTTGAAATGGAGCGGCATTATAGATTTAGTGAGGCCTTCAGCCGCTCAACCCACGCCTTGCCCTGTGCAATCCGGCGCTGCTCCGCCAGCCGATCAGCAAGGAACTGATTGTTCGGAATGACGGCCACCAGCTGTGCGAGCGACCTGGTCGGCCGGTAGTTCGGATCGTAGGCCCGAGATTTTGGATGCAGCGCCATCGGCTGCATGATATCCCGGTCCACTGACCCTGTGAGGTTCAGTCGTCATAACACCCAGCTATCGTGGCTGCTTGCCCACCAGGGCCTTGAGTGCTTGCAGCTCCCGAAGGACCTCGAGCAGAAGCACGGTTGTCGAGGAGCCGTCGTGCGTCGCAGCACCTGTGACAGTGCGATGGATGTGAGAGTGCGCCGCCGTACGCTGCGATTGCCTCTGCTCACGATGGAAACGCTCAAGCGGGGACTCAGAGGTCGGGTCATCTGCTTTACGGATTCGCTCCAGATCAGCCCAGAACGCATCCTCCTCGGACTTCGACATCATCGTCCCGTCCGGCCGTTTCCCCCGCATCGTGGCGCTCTGTTTCGGTCGCGGAGCTTCCCTTTGTTGGCCTCGGAAAGCACTAAGTGCCGACTCCCCTGGCCTGGGCTTCGGTGGTGTCCGATCTGCCAGCATCGCATCCCAGGCCGCATCGGTCTCGGCCTTACTCATCAATGTCCCGTCCGGTCTCTTGCCGCGTGGAATGGGTCGTCTTTGATCTTGCACGTGTTGCCCTCCTGACTATCCAACCTTCACTGCGCGACGGTCGAATCCTGGATGAGGTATTCCTCGAGCACCTTGATCAGCGCGTAGATCTCGCCCTTCTTCGCAGCGCGGCTGCCTGAGGGAAGGCTCCCGTCAGTGATTGCAGTGGTGGTCTGATCCATTCTGATCTCCACCGTTCCCGCGGCCGGGGCATTGGCGCCAGCCACCACCGTCTGGAGGTTGCCCCCGACAAGAATGCTGTAGCTGATTGCAGCCATGAAAGTCTCCTAGCGCCGAGAGGCGCGGTATTTGGCAAATTGGACAAGCTGGTCGATGGACAACGCGTTGAGGTGAGATGCGACGTTCTCAACAAAGCTCCGGGTGGCTCCCCCCTTCGCGATGAGCCGAGCCAGCACGCCGTCGACGAGGTTGAGATTGGCGTCCGTGTCCTTGCCGTACCAACGCTCCAGCGTCGCGCGGGTGCCAGCGATCCGCGCCTGCGCTTGCTGCTGGGTCTCGTTCGCGTGGGTTGCAACCGCAGTGGCGATGTCGCTGGCGATGCTGTCGACCACCTGTCGCGGGAATCCCTCGGAGTGGAGCGCCGTCTTAATCTCGTTGTCGGTGGCGAACTGTGCGTCGCTTAGGTCCCCGCGCGATGGGAACTGATAGTCGCTCGGAGAGGCCGGCGGGGCCATGACTGCACTGAGCTCCTGGCTGAGCGCGGCATTCTCGTGAGCGTGCAGCGCGGCTATTGCATCGGCAGGCGTGACCTTTGAGGCGGGCGGTGCTGGCTTTGCTGGCGGCGGCTGGTTGCGCATGCCGACCTCCAGGTCAATCCGCTGATCCCGAGTGCCCGAACGGCCGGTCAAAATATTGCACTGTTGCGCGAGCGTCTCGGCGGTCGCGGGATCCGCGCCCATTTTTATGTAGTCGGCCGCGACGGCGGGCTGGTTGACATCTTGTCCCATGGCTATGCCTCCGAGTGTTGGCTGCCGCTCACGCGCAAGGTTGCGCGCGCCTGCTGCAGCGTGATGGTTTGGAATGTGGCGACGAGATTGAGGAGCGAGTCGCCCCCGGAGCGCCTCAGCTCGTCCGCCGAGTGCAGGGTACGAAGCTTCCCGAACGCTCCCGAGGTCCGCAGGTGCATTCGAATATCGAGGAGCCCTTGGTAGAACGATCTCAAGGCATAGGGATTGGGCATCACACCGCCGGCACGCATTGTAGCTTCCGTGCTGTCGAGACCCACGCCCCAGTCCTTGAACGCCTCGGCAAACGCGTCGAGCGCCTGCTCAAGTATTTCGGTCCGGCGCACCTGGGCGGCGACGGCCTTGCGGATGTCCTCGTATGCCTGAGCCGCAGCGGTTCTGCGAACCATCGCCTTGGCCGTGTCCAAGTCCTGACGGGCATCCTCGAGCTTCTTCACCAGACCGGGGATCTTCGATTCGTGGTCGTCGCGCTCGGCGCGCGCCTCCGCTACGTCCTCCATATCGCCAGCCCGTGACGAGTCCTGGATGCGGTTGATGGCGGAATCACGGCCACGCTGGGCCAACATCAGGGCCTTCTCGAGGCGCGCCACATCGGCCTCCAGGGCCCCTACGGTAACGGTGCGCGGCGTCTTCGGCGCAAGTTCGGTCATGACTGATTCTCCGGTAGGTCGTGCGCGGCTCTCACCGCCGCAGTTGCTTGATTGAGTCGGATGCGGATCGACCGCCTCTGAACGCTGGGCGGCGCCTCGTCGACCATGAACTCGCCCACCTCGTCCAGGGTCGGTGCCATGTCACTGGGCAGGAAGCGCGGCACCTCGTCGACCACTGACTCGTCCACCTGGTCCAGGGTCCGTGCCATGCCACTGGGCCGGAAGCGCAGCACCATTGAGGCCCGCGATGGCCCATGCACCGGGCACGTCCAGAACGCACGCTGGTTGAACCTCTCCAGCTCACCCTGGGTGGCCGGCCCCCTGAACTCGGACAACAGCGCTATGCCCTCGCGGCGTCCATTGCAGACGCACCCAGGCGTGCCCAGCTGATCCTCAATCTTCGCGATGCGGTGCTCGAAGTTAGACACGCTTGGCCTCCTGCAGCTTGCTCTCCAGTTCCCTCAACCTCGCCTCGATGCTCTCCACCTCGATCACCTTCTGGCAGGCCTGAAGGACGTACGCCAACTTCGCAGCGTTACCCGGCGACAGCCCATCGCCCCTGCGCGCGTCCGTGTAGAGGCGCACGAGCTCCTTTCGCACGCCCTTCACGCTCGTGATCCGACCCACCCGGGGTGGGGGTAGTGTGGGTTTGGCTTTGCGCTCAGACACTTGGGCGCACTCTCGTGGACGGAACAGGGGGTCTTTCGCACGAAAGCGGGGCGTTTCCGCGCAGATTCGCCGTGTGTTTCATCGGCCAGCCCTCGCCGGCTGCGGCGGGTCGGAGGCGCAACCGTCTGCGTATTCCTCGACACCCAGCATCATTCGATGGACTGCCAGCGCGTCACAGTTGTCACGCATGCAGATCGTGAAGGCGACGGCGAGCGCATGCGCCTGGCGAACTTCCGATCGCGGGTCCATGCCCCGACTGTCGCAGGCGCCCGCCAGGTACGTGAAGCACTTGAGCTGCTCGAGCGGTGTTCCGGCCGGGAGCAGCACAACACTGCCGCGCAGAGCGGGCGGGTACTGCGCCTCGTTGGGCGTCCACGCGATGAGGGTGTCGCTCAATTTGTGCAGGCTGCTCATGGAGATGCGTTCTCCACCATGGCGCTCGCAGGTTCCTCGGCGCACGGCGTCAACCGCAACTGCCAGATTTTTCGATTGAGCGCCGGGTCCATCCGTCCACCGACGACGCGCACTTGGTAGAGCGTGCCGGCGACTCGCAGGAAACCGTGAAAGTCATCGGATTCCGGCACCTGCCGGTCACGGTTGCAGGTGCGGTACAGCACTCCACGCAGTGCGGACAGATGCGGAATGTTCGTCACGGCACCTCTCCCGTTCGGTTCGCACGGTCTTGCTTTGAGGCCGGTTCCTGGCATGTGCCTTCACTTTTATTGTTTAAGGCACCACCGCCGAGAACATCGGTAGAGGCAGCCTCGGAAGAAATACGCGCGCCGCATTGCTGCGTTTCTTCCGGCGCTGTTTGAATCAGATTGGCGACAGTGTCGCTGCCGCGCACCAAGTCATCGAAGGAAACGGCGCTGTACCTCATCGTCACGAGGATCGACCCGTGACGCAGCAGCTGACGCACGGCAGCTGCTCCGACGCCTGAGCGGAAGGCCTCCGTGGCCAGGGCATGGCGCCACGCGTGAAAGCCTGCAGGTGCAATCCCCAAGCGCTTCAGGAGCGGTGCCAGGTGGTTGCGTCGCACCCCTCCTGCCCACAGTGCCTCCCCGCGGCGGTTGGCGAACAGCAACCCACGATCGTTGCTCGTCCATACTTCCCGGTAGGCCTTGAGGATTGCAGCCAGCGGATCGGGCAAGGGCAGCGCCGCGGCGCTGTTCTGGCTCTTGAGCGTCGCGAGGCGTCCGTGCGATGCCTGCTGCCGGACACGGACCACCTTCGCGGAAAAGTCGAGGTCCGACCAGGCAACGCCGAGCGACTCGCCGGCCCGTAGTCCGAGATAGGCCTGCAGCCCGAAGAGGGCCCGCCAGGGCCAGCGGGCTGCAGCGAGAATCCGCCGGGTCTCCTCGAGACTGAAACACCGCTCAGGGCGTCGCGGTCGAGTCTCTCGCGGCAGGGCGAGCTCCCGAGGTCCGATGGCAACCGCGGCGATCCCCTCGGCGCGCGCACTGCGCAGCACGCGGCGCAGGAACGAGACAATGGCGATGATGGTGGGGCGACTTAAGCCACGTTGCAGCAGTCGGGCAACCAAGAGCTGCGAGGCCTGCACCGTCACCTGGTCAACCCAAAACCCTGCGAGCTCACGGCGCAGGTGCCCAGCGTAGACACGAAAGGCGGCGCGGGAGCTGGGCTTCAGTACCGCGATGCGTCCTGCCATGTGCACGTCGATGTAGTCAGCAAGCTTCGCACGCTGCCCCTGCTGGCGATCGGCGACTCCCAGCAGCGCGAGCCGGCGGTCTGCCTCGAGGCGCGCGGCCTGGCGCGTCTTCAGTTCGCTCACCAAGCCGATCCGCAACGATTGCTCCGGACGCCTCCCTCCGGGCTCAGTCGGTTCACCGCGCAAGCGCAGTACGTACCAGCGTCGCTCGGCGCGCAGTGTTCCGCGCTGGTACCGTACCCGCGCGTGGCCCTGTTGTGTCGGTACGCTCATCATGGCTGCCGGCACGCTCACGCCTGCACCCGCTTCGTCGCCTGCGGCCGGATCTGGTTGGGCTCAGGGCGCGTCATGGCCAGTTGCTCTGAGCGATCACGAGGGGCTCCCTGCTGATTGCAACGCTGAGCGCACCAGGTGCGGGTCGAAGCGGACGTGCCGGCCAACACGGACGCAGGGGATCCGGCCCGCCTTGGCATATTCGTAAATGCAACTCAGCGGCAGGCTGAACTCAGCGGCGAGCGCCTTTGCCGTGACCAGCCCGGCTACCTGCACTGCCGGTGCTGGCGGTGCAGATGCATGTGGCACCAACTCCCGGCCACGGCGCCTGGCTTCGATAAGTTCGGTCTCGGTGAACACCAGCACCTCGGAGCCGAATGGAATCAAGACGCGGTCGGTCATGTGCCGGGTCTCCTGGGCGTGGCCGAATCAACTGGAAAGCGCGGCGTTCCATGGGCTGCGCCACGCTCGTTACGCGCAATCTTGAGCTGGGTTTCATATACGCCAGGAGGTTCACCAGGGTGAGGAGCTCGGAAGTTCGGGATGCCCATCGATGCGCGGCTGTCCATGAGTTCCTGCAGCTGCCGGGCTTCCTTCGCGTCGCGCTCCACAGGTGAGAGCGACGGTGCACGGCCTGCACGCTGCGAGTTACGAGCGCGGTACTCCGCCCCGTTCAGACACCAACTGCTCCAGGTCAAATCCCAGTCTAGCTTGGTCGCATTGGCGCCAGCCTTCGCCCGCCAGTAGTTTGTGAACTTCTCGAACTCCAGCTCAGGATTGAGCCCTTGGGCAGCGGCCTTCGCTCGCCGCTCGTCGGTGAGCTCAAAGTCCGTCGGTATCCGAGATCCCTTGGTGCGTGGGCGCGTCGCCGGTGCGCTCTCCCTCTCTGAATTGGTCACTGAAGAGGTATATGAACTCTTCATGCAACCCTGCGCGGGGACGGTTGCAATCGTACGCGGGGACGGTTGCAACCCTGTGCGGGGACGGTCCCCATCGTGCGCGGGGACGTTTTCGTTCTCTGCGACAGGCGTTGAGGCCACTGCGTCCCCACTCTGGGCGGGGACACGCCCCCGCCGTACGCGGGGACGGTTGCGCCGTTCGGACACATCTTCCTCCCAACGGCGATCCTGTCTTACGTCCTCGAGGTGAGGCCAACCATCCGGCACCGTCGCGAAGTACTGATATCCGACCTGGCGCGCAGCCTTGATGGGGTCGGCGAGCTCACAACGCGAGTCACGGTCACGGCGCGGTTCGCGACCGAGCCACCCGGTGGCAACCGCCTCCTGCAGCATGCGGCCCACGGTGTGCCGGTGAAGGCGTGTTGCCACCGAAAGCGTCTCTATGGATGGGTACATGCTGTCACCCGCGGGGCTTCCCCACGTGCGGAGCGTGAGCAGCACATGCCGCACCGTCGATGTCCCGGGACCATCTGGATGGCGGAGCGCCTTCCCCCACGTAATGTTATCGACCTCAATTGACACATCCTGCCCTCCGCGGCATATCCGCTAGGCACGTGTATCCATCGGTTTTATCCCGGCAGCTCATACCGAGGCCTCGGGAGCATTTCGGCCCAGATGAGTGCGCGCGGCCTCGATGTCAGCGGCTGAGAATAAACGCCGCCCGGCACTGTCCCTGACAGGTTTAACAACACCTCGCCGGTCAAGTGCGCGCAGGGTGCCCTCGGCGCATGGCACTGCGCGCGCCGCGCCAGAGATTCCAAAGAAGCTAGTTTCTGTCTCCACGACTCAACGCTATCGTGATTGCGCCGTAACGTCATCAGTAATACGCTATCGTTATGGTATCGATGCGCAGAAAGACTGGAACAACGTCACATGCACGCGAGGCGGGGCGACTCCTCGCCTCAAATGAACGAGCGTTTGATGCAGAGATTGTGCGTAGCGCACTCAGTTTCTTGGGCCAATTCTATCGGCCGCTCACCGGCGCCGACCTGGCAGACACAGGCAAGCCGTTCGCATGGGTCCCAGAAATCATTCGAGCACGCGTGAAGGATGTCGGCCGTGAGGTTCCTCCCTTTCAACTATCCCAGCCTGAGACGCTTGAGGAATGCAGCACACTCACCACGGTACTTCGAATTGCGATACCTGACCTGCAGGAGCTCGGCGACCGCAATTCCAAGGTCGATGCCGAGACACGGGATGCGAAGCACGAGTGGCTCGCTAAGAAACTCGGGGGCCTGCAGTTCAGTTCGAGCCCGGTCTACCGCGGCCGAAAGTGGCAAATGGTCACGATCCCGGCGCTCTTCTCGGTCGAGCACTGCTTAGCCTACGCGATGTTTCTCATGCACGAGGATCGCTGGGGCTTTCGGGATCGGATCCACCTGTGCCCATACCGCCGGAAGGCTGACAGTCCAACCCATTTCGAACCGGATCACTGGTTTCTCGACTTCGATCTTGACGCGACCGGTGCACTGAAGCCGGGTCCGCCGCAGCGCTTCTGCTCGGCCGCTCACGCCAACGCATATCGCCAGCGCGAATGGCGACGCAGCCAGCTTGGCGCAGGCGCCCCGAGGAAGGGCAAGTGAAGTATCACGCCCACCGCCGTTTAAAAGCCTGGCGCTACACCCAGGGACAACCACTCAATTTGAGGTGATCTGACATGGCATGCATTCGGAAGCGAAGAGGGAAATGGGTCGCGGACTACCGGGACCAGGCCGGCAAGCGGCGCTGGGAAACTTACGACACCCGCAAGGAGGCGGAGCAGGCTATGGCCACCTCAACGGTGGCGATGAAGAACGGGCGATACGTGTCACCGACCGATCGGCGCACGCTGAAGGATGCGTACGATTCGTGGCTGAGGCTGTGCGTCGAAGGCTCCGACAACAAGCTGGGAAAGCCTTTGCGGCCTGCGACGCAGGCGATTTACTCCATGACCTGGCGCGTCCATCTCGAGGAGCGGTGGGGGTCCCTGCGCCTTCAGCACATCGACTCCGAGGCGATCGCACGCTGGAAGCAGGACAAGCTCGACGCAGGGTGCGGCAAGCGGACGGTGATCGCTGCGCTTCAGGTGATGGGATCACTCTTCCGGCATGCCCGGCGTTTCAAGTGGATCAGCGTAAATCCCCTGGAGGACGTGCACCGCCCGAAGTACCGCACAAAGGTCAGAGCGTTCACGCCTGCCGAGATCGCCGTCCTGGTCGAGGAGGCCGATGCAGAGACGGCCCTATTCATACGCACAGCCGCGACCACCGGGCTGCGATTTGGTGAACTTGCGGGGTTGCGCTGGTCAGACGTGGATCTGGAGAACGGTGTGCTGCGGCTCCGAGAGCAATTCGTGCGCGGGACCTTCTCAGAGCTCAAGACGGCGAACTCCAGGCGCACGGTGCCACTGTCCTCTGGGCTCCTCGGCACACTGAAGGCACGGTATGCCGTGCTCAACGGGAATGTGGTGCACCTGCCCGGAACTGACGGGCGGACCGTGTTTCACACGGCCGGGAACGCGCCGCTCGACTACCACAACTTTCGACACCGGGTGTGGGTGCCTCTGCTTGCGCGCACCGGGCCGAACGAGAAGCATCCCAAGCGAGTCGCGGTGAAGGGGAAGCTGCACATGCTGCGCCACGCCTTCGCCACCGCGCTTATCCAGTCCGGGCAGAACGCCAAGACGATCCAGACCGTGATGGGTCACTTCAGTGTGGCCTTCACCATGGACCAGTACGCCGACGTGTGGCCGGAGCAGGTTGCAGCGACCGGCAATGCGGTCGCGGACCTGCTTTTTCCGTCGAGTGGTAGCAAAACGGTAGCATCTGAGCCGGCGAAGCCGGATGACGTTTCTAGCGTCTCGTATCTACCTGATTCCACTGAGGAAGATGGTGCCGGCTACAGGATTCGAACCTGTGACCCCCTGATTACAAATCAGGTGCACTACCAACTGTGCTAAGCCGGCATCGGCGCCGCAGCATTATCGCCTCAGGCCGCCGGTTCGTCACCCATGAATACCGCCTGGGCGCCGCCGCGGCCACTGCGCTCGACGATGACCACGCCATCGCCCGCCAGCACGCGAGTGTTCGGGTCGGGGCGCGAAACCGTGGTGCCGTCGCGCCGATTCAACGCGACGATCAGAAAGGCACCATCGGCCTGATGCTCGATTTCCTCGACGGTCATGCGCGAAAAGCGGCTGTTGGAGGCCACTGTCACGACGACCAGATTCAACCCCAGGTTGTGCAGATTGTGACGGAAGCCCTGCAGTTGCTCGGCGCTGCGGATCATGCGCGAACTGTCCGGATACAGGATCATTTCCACGATACGTTCTGCGCCGATGTGTGCCGGCAGTACGACCTGGTTGGCCCCGGCATGCAGCAGCTTGCCCTCCGTGGTCGGGGCTTCGCCGCGCGCGATGATGTTGATCTCCTTTTTCAAACTGCGCGCGCTGAGCGTGATGAACACATTGGCTGCGTCATCGGGCAGCACCGTTGCCAGAACCCGTGCCCGTGCAATGCCGGCCTCGTTGAGGGTCTGCTCCTCGGTGGCCTCCCCTTGTACGCACAGGTAGCCCATGCCGCGAGCGTGGGCGATGCGGGATTCGTCGCGCTCGATGATCACGAACCCGGCGCCGGCCGCCATGAGGTCGCGCGCGAGCAATCGCCCGATCCGGCCGAAGCCGCACACGATCACATGGCCTTTGAGATGGTCAATTTCATTTTTCATGCGCTTGAGCCCGAAGAGGTTCTGCAACTGGGTGGCGTTAAAGAACTGCACGATGGCGGCGGTCAGGTAGATCATGCCGGTACAGCCCAGCACGATCAGCGTGATGGTCAGCGCGCGCAGGGCAGGAGTGGCAACCGGATGGACTTCTTCGTAGCCGACCGTGAACAGGGTGATGATCACCATGTAAAAGGCATCCGCCAGATCCCATCCGGCAATCACGTAGCCCGCGGTCCCGAGTACCATGATGACCAGAATGTAGACGACGCCATTGATCAGTGGCGTCGCCGCGGCCGTTTGCTGGAGGCGCTTCACTTCGGCGCTGCGGCCACCGGTGCGGGCGAACTGCTCACCGCTGCCGGACAATCGCGGATTTCAAGATGCGCGCCGACGGACGGCGGCAGCAACCCCTCCGTGGAAACGCTCTGTGCGGGCGAGGCGAGGTTGATGTCGACCCAGTACGTGGCCTGGGGCTGATGCTGCTCGGTGATTACCGGCGCCAGCCCCAATGCCTTGACCTGCCGGGCGCGCCGCTCCGCACCGCCCTGTTCATTGAAGAGCCCCACCGAGACGCGCCGCGCCTCCGCCGCAGTCGCGACGGGCATGACATGGGCATCGGCCAAACCGCTGCTGTGCAACCGCTGCAGCAAGCGCGTGGCCGCGGCATCCGTGGCCACGTTATCCAGGTACACCCAGTATGCGACCTGGTCCGCCCCCGGTTCATCGCGCTGGATCGGCTTGAAACCACGCGTCTGCAGCAGCGCATCGGCCGCTGCGGCGAAAACCACATCGCTGAATGGTCCGACCGTCACGCAGTGCGCACCGGCAGAGGCGCCGTTGCCCGCACCGACCCTGGTAGCGACAGAGTGATTCGCGCCGGCGGTCGACACCGCGGCCCCCGGGCGCGGTTCGCCAACCAGCACCAGTCCTGGCAGGTGACTGATATCGTGCGCCGCGGGTGCCGCGCCCGGTCGATCGATCAGCAGCGCCCAGGCCGCAAAGGCGAGGTTTGCAAAGATCAGACTGGTAATCAGTATACGCAAACGTTCGCTCGGTGAGAGGAATGCCAATGTTACTTGACCGGTAGACCGCAGCGTAGCGCCAGGCCGCGCAAGACCAGGTCCGGCACGCTCACGTACGAACAGTGCAGCAGCGGCTCGATCTGTACGGCGGCGCCCCCGGTCAGCAATACCAGCGGGCTACGCTGCAATACCCGCTGCGCCTCCGAGACGGCACGTTCGATCACGGCGGCGGCGGCATAGCGGGCGCCCTGCCCGATCGCCGCGCGCGTGTCCTGCGCAAACATGCCCTTGGCCTGTGCCGCGCCGCTCGCGCGCCTGGCGATGCCGACCGTGTTCTTCAGCACGCTGCCCACCATCAGTTCCGGCCCGGGAACGATCGAGCCTCCCAGATGCACGCCGAGGGGATCGACCACGTCGATGGTCATGGCCGTACCCACATCGACAACGCACGCGCCGCGCGCGCGGGCAATGTGATAGCCGGCAATCACGGCCATGAAACGGTCCACGCCCAGCCGCCAGGGCTCCTGGTAGCGCGTCGTGAGCCCTGCGGCGTTGCGGGCGGAGGCGACGAACTCACAGGTGAGTCCGGTCTTGCGGCGGCACGCGGCGGCCAGCAGCCGGTTCAGCCGCACCCCTGCGACACTCGCCGCGACAACCCGGGTAATACCACGGGTGGCGAACAGCTGCCGCTCCAGGTCGCGCGCGCTCAGGGCGGCATGCTCCATGGCCTTCTGCCGTCCCAGCTTTTCCCCGCGCAGCAGCGACCACTTGATGCGGGTATTGCCAATGTCCACCAGCAGCACACTCACCGGCCACCCCTCATGCTCCCGCCCTCACGCTGACGTCTCCGGAGACAAAGCGCTCGACCCCATTGGGTGTCTCAACCAGCAAGGCACCGTCGATGTCGATGCCACGTGCGACGCCTCGGGTCGTCTCCTGCACCGTGGCAACGCTCACGGCGCGGCCCCGCAGGGCGTCGGCATCCTGCCACTCTTCCCGGAACGGCTTCAAACCCTCGTGCTCAAACACGATGAGCCCGCTGATCAGGCACTGTATCAGGCTTGTCGCGATCTCATTGCGCTGCAGAGGCGAGACGCCCAAGGACCGCAAATCGCCGGGGTGGGTGCCGGTGGCATTGATCTGCGTTCGTGCCGCCTCGTCCAACGCGACATTGAGACCCATACCGATGACCACGTAGCTGGGACCACCGGCTTCGGCGCGCAAGTCGATCAGGATGCCGCCCAGCTTGCGTGCGTCGCACTGCAAGTCGTTCGGCCACTTCAGTTGCAGTGGCGTGCGGGCCAGCACGGCTGCGGGCAGGTGCTCACGCAGCGCCCGCACGGCACACACGCCGACCGCCAGGCCCAGTGATCCCACATCGCGCGGCATCTGTCCGAAGGTCCAGCCCACCGACAAGCATAGTGCGCCGCCCGGAGTGGCCAGCCAGGAGCGGCCGCGGCGACCGCGACCGGCGGTTTGCACCTCGGTCAGCAACACATCACAGCGACCCGGCGGCAGATCCGCCCGGGCGAAAAGCGTGGAATTGGTGGAGTCGAGCTGCCAGGCCACTTCGACCCGCCGCAGCCGGACGCGGGCCTGCGGCCCGACACCTTCGCAGATAGCCCGCGCACTCAGCGGCGCAGTCGGGACGGCCAGCCGGTAGCCGCGGTTACGCACGGCATGGATGATGACGCCGTGTTCCTTCAGAATGCGCACCGCTTTCCAGATGGCATTGCGGCTCACGCCCAGCTGCGTGGCCAGCTGCGCCCCGGAGTGAAAACCGCCGGGTCCGAGCTTCTGGAACACCTGTGCAGGCAGCGGGAGAGGTTGATCGGTCACGCCGGCGAGAATACCTCAGCCAGCATGCATCTCACGCTGCCGCCGCCCAACCGCTCGATGGTGGGAATGGTAAGGGGCAGGAGCTGATCGGTGCCGGCGGCCACCCGGGCCAGTGTATCCGGCGACAGAGTGCGTTGCGCCTGAGCCGACAGTACGTAGACCCGCTGGCCGCTGCGATTGAGCAGTTCCAGCATATTGCCGGCGAAGGCCGCCACGGCGGCCTGATCGATCGGGACGATGTCACGCGACCCGGCAGCGAGTGCCGTCAGTACCCGCTCCCGATCCGCCGGCACAATCGCTTCAGCGGCAACAATCGCGACCCGCGAGCCTATGCTCAGCATCACATTGGTGTGATAGAAGGGCACGCCCGCGCGATCCAGCGCGTCAAAGACCACCGGCTGGTAACCCAGCTGCTCGGCCCAGCGCTGCACCAGCGTCTCATCGGTGCGCGACGAACGACAGGCAAAGGCCACGCGCCCGACATGGTCCAGCACCAGCGATCCGGTGCCCTCCAGGTACCGACCTTGCGCCTCGAACGGCGACAGGTCGATCACGCGGCGGATGCGGTAGCCACACTCCACGGCGACCTGCTCGAGAATCTCGTGCCGCCGCTCCGGGCGCCGGTTCGGGGCCTGCATGGGATACAGGACCACGCTGCCATCGGCGTGCCAGCTCACCCAATTGTTGGGAAACACGGCATCTGGCTTCGGGGGCAGCGGCGTATCGGCCACCACGCACACCGGGACGGCGGCGCCGCGCAGTGCCGTGACGGCCGCATCGAACTCGGCGAGCGCGAATTTGCCGGCATCGACCGTGGCGTCAGCGGCTTCCTGCATGCGGTTGCTGGCAGCGGTTTGCGAGTTGTAATCGAAGGCGGCGGGCCGGATCATCATGACTGCCGCAGCGCACTGTATCCGGATTTCCATGACCGACCGCCCGCCTCTCATCACCGCCACCCAGCGTGGATTGTATTGCCCAGCGGGCGATTTCTACATCGATCCTGCCAAGCCGGTGCAGACCGCGGTGGTAACGCATGCCCATGGCGATCACTTGCGCGCCGGCAGTGCCCGCATCCTGCTGGCCGCTCCCGGTTTGGGCATCGCACGCAAGCGACTCAATGACGCCCGGAATGTCATCCCCATGGACTATGGAATGCCCTTCAACTTAGGGCCCGTGACGGTCTCGCTGCATCCGGCCGGGCATATCCTGGGCTCGGCGCAGGTGCGCCTCGAGCACGACGGGGAGGTGTGGGTGGTCTCCGGTGACTACAAACGCCAGGCTGATCCGACCTGCGCGCCCTTCGAGCCCCTGCGCTGCGATGTATTTGTCAGCGAGACCACTTTCGGGCAGCCGCACTTCGTCTGGCCTGACACAGAGGCCGTCGTGGGCAACATCGTGCGCTGGTGGCAGATCAATCGCGAACGCGGGTGCAATTCGGTGCTGTTCTGCTATGCCCTGGGCAAGGCACAGCGGGTCTTGGCCGAATTGCTGCGTCATACCCGCGAACCGGTGCATGTTCACGGCGAAATCGGCGCCCTCGTGGAGGTCTATCGGGCCGCCGGCATCGACATGGTACCCACGATCCCCGTGACGGCGAGCTCCGCCGCCGCATTGCGCGGCGCTCTGGTCATGGCAACACCGACCATGAGTGGCTCCTCCTGGTTGCGACGCCTGGGCGCGGGTACCCGTGCGTTCTGTTCCGGATGGATGCTGCTGGAGGGCGAAAGCCAGCGCCGCGGCTACGACATGGGCTTTGTGGTGTCCGATCATGCGGACTGGCCGGCGCTGGTGAGCACTTGTCAGCACAGCGGCGCGCAGCGCATTTTGCTGATGCATGGGCGCACGGAGCGGCTGGCACTGCACCTTGCGCAACTGGGCCTGGACGCGGCCCCCTTGGCGCCGAACTGCTAGGATCCGGTTATGGACCAACGACCCGACTGGCGACGCATGAGCTTCGCAGGCGGCCTTGCCGTGCTGCTGCTGGCGGCGACAACCGCCACCACTCCTGCGCTGGGCCAGACGGCCCCGACCGCGGCCCCACCCGGGCCGGCGAGCATTTTTGACCAGGCGACCTTTCCGGGCAAGCAGCGCCCACCGGGTGACCCCGCCGTCATCGCGCGCGGCCAGGCTCTGTTTGGCATCAGCTGCAAGGCCTGCCACGGCGCTGACCTGCGCGGCGGTGATCTGGGCGGCCCGAACCTGCTGCGTTCCGCGCTGGTACTGGGCGATCAGGCCGGCGAGGCCATCATCCCGGTCGTACAAAAGGGTCGGCCGGCCTCCCAGGGCGGACCCCCGATGCCGGCCTTCGCCTTGCCGCCGGCCGATGCCCTGGCAATTTCCGAATACATCCACAGCATCGTGGGCCGCAAGGTGAATCAGGGCGGCCCACCACCGCAGCCGGAGAAACCGCTGAACATTCTGGTCGGCGACCCCCGACGCGGCGCGCAGTATTTTACGGCACATTGCCAAAGCTGCCACTCCATCAGCGGTGATCTGCGCGGCATCGCGACCCGGATTTCAAATCCGGCGACCCTGCAGGACAGCTGGGTGGCGGGCCGTCGGTCCGGCACTCCCGTTCCGGGCGTGCCCGCCACCCCGCCAACGCAGGTGCTCGTGACGCTGGACAGCGGCGGCACACTGCAGGGAACTTTGATTCACCTCGATGACTTCACGGTGAGCCTTACCACTGCACAGGGCCAGTACCGCAGCTTCATCCGCCAGGGCCCCCAGGGGGTGCGCGCGGTGCAGGTGCGCGATCCGCTCCAGCAGCACCGTCAGCTGCTCACCCAGTACACGGATCAGGATATGCATGACGTCACGGCTTATCTGGCGACGCTGAAATGACCCGCCCAGCACGCTGTGCAATGTTCCTGGTCGCCGCTTCGCTGGGGCTGTGCGGCTTTGCCCTTGCCGCAGATCCGACGCAGTCCGCAGCGCTGCCACCGCTATTGCCGCCGGCACAGCTGCTGCAGCCGCTGAAGGATTCCTGGCCCACCTACTCGGGCGACTACTCGGGGCAGCGCTACAGCAGCCTGCGACAGATCGACAAATCCAATGTCAGCCATCTGTCGCTGGCGTGGACCACCCGGCTCAACGGTGAAGTTCGCGATGGCCGCTCGCGCAGTCCCTTCGCACCGCCCAGCAACATCATCACAAACGTGGGTGGTGAAGGTAAGGGCGACTACGCCATTCCGCCGCCTGCCGTGAAGGGCGCGGTGCTGCAGGTCGATGGGGTGTTGTATGTGACATCGCCGGACAACGCCTGGGCGTTTGATGCCCGAAATGGCACGGAACTGTGGCACTACTTCTGGAAGACCCGCGGTGGTACCCATATCGCCAGCCGCGGTCCGGCGCTGTGGAACAGTTCGCTGTTCTTTGAAACCCCGGATGATTACCTGGTATCGCTGGATGCCCGCACCGGCCTTGAAAACTGGCATGTCCCGATTGCCGCGTTTGCCGATGAGTACTTCTCGACCATGGCGCCGGTGGTGATCGGCAATCACCTGCTGGTCGGCACCGGCAATGACAGCGATGCCCCGGGCTTCCTGCAGTCCTTTGATCCGGGGAGCGGCAAACTGCAGTGGAAGCGCTACATGGTCCCGATGAGCGCCGATGATGCGGCATTGAAGACCTGGCCTTCGCTGGATGCCGCCCGCCACGGCGGCGGCCAGGTGTGGATGCCCGGATCCTATGATCCGCAGACGGATCTGTACATCACTGGCACGGGCAACCCGACACCCGGCTACACCGGGGTCGCGCGCCTGGGCGACAATCTGTACACCTGCTCATTGGTCGCGGTGCGGGTCGCAACGGGGCAGATCGTGTGGCACTACCAGACCTCCCCGCACGACACCCACGATTGGGACTCCTCGCAAACGCCCATCCTGTTCGATGGAACGATCGACGGCAAACCGCGCAAGCTGGTCGCGACGGCGGCACGCAATGGGTACTTCTTCACGCTGGACCGGGTGACCGGCGAGCACCTCGTGAGCTACAAGTTCGGGACCACCGCGAACTGGTCGAAGGGCACCAAACCCAATGGGCAACCGGATCCGAACCCCGAAAAATCCGCCACGGTTCCCGGCTCGCTGGTCTCACCCTTTGAAGGCGGGGTCACGAACTACCAGGCGGCCGCGTTCAATCCGGATACGGGCCTGTTCTATACCCACGAGAACACCGGCTTCAACATCCTGTACCTGACGGATCCGGATCCGCGCGGCTCCATGGGCTTGGGGGGCAAGCGCTTCTCGATAGTCGGCTACACCGGCAATGCCTTTCAGGCCATCGACTATCGCACCGGAAAGCCCGTATGGCGGCACGTGTGGCCGGGCAACGGCGGCACCGGCACCAGCGTGCTGACAACCGCCACCGGGCTGCTGTTCACCGGCGATACCAATGGCAACCTCGTGGCCATGGACGCGGCGAATGGCGACTTGCTGTGGCACACCGGGATCGGCAACATTTCCGCCCCACCCGAGACCTACGGTCTCGATGGCCACCAGTACGTGCTGGCCAGCGTCGGTGATGCGCTGTTCGCCTTTGTGCTCTACTGAAACACGGCGGCTTCACGCAAAGGGATCACGATGAAGGGACCTGGGATTTTCCTGGCACAGTTCGCAGGCAACGAGCCCCCCTTCGACACGCTCGAGAGAATGGGCGAATGGGCCGCGAGCCTGGGCTACAAGGCGGTGCAGGTTCCGACGTCGGATCCGGGATTGTTTGACCTGCAGGTCGCGGCCAGCAGCCAGGCCTACTGCGATGACATCAAGGGCCGACTGGCGCAGTACGGCATTGAGATCAGCGAACTATCCACGCATCTGCAGGGGCAGCTGCTCGCGGTTCACCCGGCGTACGTGGATCTGTTCCGCGCCTTCGCGGACCCTTCCGTGCGCGACCGACCATCCGCCTGGCCCGAGTGGGCGACCCACCAGTTGAAATTCGCCGCGCGTGCCAGCGAACGACTGGGTCTGAAGGCCCATGCGACCTTCTCCGGCGCCCTGCTCTGGCACACGGTCTACCCGTGGCCGCAGCGACCACAGGGCCTGGTTGAGACAGGCTTTACCGAACTTGCCAGGCGCTGGCGACCGGTGCTGGATGCCTTTGGGGCTGCCGGTGTCGATGTCGCCTTCGAAATCCACCCCGGTGAAGACCTGCACGATGGCGTGACCTTCGAGCGCTTCCTGGCCGCCGTGGACAACCATCCGGCGGCCAACATCCTCTATGACCCCAGCCACTTCGTCCTGCAACAACTGGACTATGTGCGCTTCATCGATCACTACCACTCGCGCATCAAGGCGTTCCACGTTAAGGATGCCGAGTTCCGGCCCAGTGGTCGCGCCGGGGTCTACGGCGGTTACCAGGACTGGGTGGATCGTCCGGGGCGCTTCCGCTCCCCCGGCGATGGCCAGGTCGACTTCAAACAGATCTTCAGCAAATTCGCGCAGTACGGTTACGGCGGCTGGGCCGTACTCGAGTGGGAGTGTTGTCTGAAGCACCCGGAGGATGGTGCCCGGGAAGGCGCGCCGTTCATCCGCGAGCATATGATTCGCACCACCACGCGACGCTTTGATGACTTCGCGGCCAGTGGCGCGGATGAGGCCGCGAACCGCCGAATTCTCGGCTACTGAGAGGGCAGAATCCGGATCTGAGCCGCTGGGCGCAGCCCGATTGCGTTGAATGTGCCGAAGGTGCGATTTTCCGCCAGTAATTGCAGCACTGTATCGAAGGCATGTTGAAGTCGCACGACAACGGATTTTCGCGGGCGTTCGGGCCCACCACCCTCCTCCTGCTCGGGCTCATGCTGGGGGGATTTGCGCAGGCGCAGGGCGCCGTGTCCTCAACCGAGGCCGTCCATCAGCGCTGGGTCGACAGCGCCAGCGCGGGACTTGATCCGCAGGCAATGCAGACTTTGCAGCGGATTCACGGCGTGGATCAACGGTTACTGGCGCTCAGATCGTATCTGCGTGCCGCAGACTCGCTGGCGTTGCGGTGGAGCTGGTCGCAGGAAGCTCTAGCGCAGTACCCTTCAACGTCTGAGGGCAAGGCCGCTTCCGCGAATATCGACGCGGTGGTCGCCACTTTTGCAAAAGAGAACCCCGGATACGAATTGCGGGTCAACCGCCAGCCACGGAGCCTCGAGATGCAGCTGGCGCATTGGAACAAAAATGCGTCAGTGGCAGCCGCCGCGGCATCACTCGTCGAAGCCCTCGATCGGCGTTTTGCGGACTCATCCTCTGTCACTGGAAGGGAGTTGCGGGACGCCCTTATCCATTGGATGACACCCGGTACCGCGGCGGTGTTGGCCGCACCCGGCTTGTCGGCTCATGGACAGGGTCGGGCGTTCGACTTCACGGTGATTCGCGACGGTCGGATTGTTGCGGGCCTGGATTCAGCATCGGCCCATGCGCAGTGGGACGGCGCGGGATGGACCCGCAAGCTGCACGAGGCCATGGTCTCTTCGGGGAAGCCCTTCGTAGGTCCATTGCAGTCCCCGTATGAACCCTGGCATTACGCCTATACCCCGCCGGACCAGGCCGCAGGAGACGCAAAATGATTGAATCAACGAGGGCGGCTACCCGGCATTCAATTACTCGCGCAGTATCCGGATCTCGCGTAGCGGCGACCTGGCGCTCACCGCAAGGCCTGGCTGCAGTGCCCGCTTCAGACCCTGAATGCCAGAGCCGCTGGGGGCTACGGTACACGTACCGCCCGCGCGGTACGCGAGCGCTTCGGCAAGCTGCCCCTCGTTCGGGTTGCCCAACGCATGATTGAAGTCATCGGCCACCGAACATCCCGGAATGGTCACGCCGGCGGGATTGACCGTGTTGTCCGGCGAGAAGCCGGCCGCGTAGTCGCCGAACCCCTGGGCATTCACGCCGCGGAACTCAATGGAGAAGTAGGTGGTGCCGCAATTGTCCTGTGGATAGAAACCATAGGGTTTGCCGCAGGTGGTTGAGCCGATCTCGATCACCTGCACATTGACCCCGCGCAGGCTGTTGATGATGGATTCACTGGCCGAGCAGGTCTCGGTGCCCGTGAGCACGAACACTTGTGACAGGTTCAATGACGGCAGCGCCTGCCCCGAAGCGACCGAAAAGCCCTGCGAAGTGGCATGAAACAGGGTCGGCGTGATGGCGCCGCCGGCCACCGGGTTGGTCGACGGATACTGAGAGTTGAACTGCTGCAACTCAAAGGTTTGACCGCTGGTCCGGGCGGAGCCGGCAATCATGAAAGCGACTTCGCTGGCGATGTCCAACAGGCCGCCGCCGTTATAGCGCAGATCCAGTACCAGGTCCGACACACCCTGCTGCTGCAAAGCGGTGAAGGCACTGATCAGCTCACTTTCCGCCGTCGCAATATGGTCATTGAAGAGAATATAGCCGACCTTCGCGCCGTTCGAAGTGAGTGTGGTCGCCACCGGCACCGGCGTTTCGGTCACATTCGCCGCCGTGAGCACTACCGTGCGGGGGGTCGTCGAACCGACATCGAGCACCGTAAAGGTATGCATCTCGCCAACGGTCGCCGGCTGCAGCCCGGCATTCAAAGTGTTCACGCCGGCCTGCGTATCATCGTTGATGTCCGTGCCATCGATGGATTGCACCGTGGCCCCGCGGCCCAACGTCGCGGCCTGCCCCGTGGCATTGGGATCGACATATGCCACCACGATATTGCGTGGCGGCGTCGAGGCGAGCACATCGAAATCGACCCCGTAGCCGGCCACAACACCCTGCGTCTCCAGAGACTCCCAGGTGGAGGTGGCGTAGGTGAAATGGAATCTGTCCAGCGGCGCACCCGAAGCGGTTGTCGCGGAAGTCTTCAACAGCGGGAAGTAATTGGCCGTCGTGTACTGCGAGGGATCCAGATCCGGAACCTGGTCGAACCACAGGTACAGCTGGTGGGTCCAGCTGCGCAGGTAGTTGTTTTCATCCGTGGCGGTGCCCTGCACATCCGGGTAGGGCACATTGGTCACCGGATCGGTGCCGGATCGCGGATTGGCGCACTGCGCGGCAAAGGTGCTCGCCGCGAGGAACTGGCCCGTCACATAGGTCGAGCCGGTGGTGCCGCCAGTGGTGCCGCCGGTAGTCCCACCTGTAGTACCGGAGGTGCTGCCGCCTAAGGAGGTGCTGGCGGTGGAAGCGCTACCGGATGATCCGCCACCGCCGCAGCCTGCGAGCAGCAGCACTGCAAGCACCATGGTCGCGATTGCGCCGCGGCGCGTCGTTGCAATCGTCATTCAATGGACTCCTGCCGCCGTCATCCGCGGCGGATCCTTGAAGAACAGCATGAACAGCAGCGCGACGACGATAGCCATCACGGCGGGGACGGTCCAAATCTCTTCCCAGTGGTGTCGGGTCGCGGCGTCCTGGGCATAGGCGTAGTGATCGACCACGGCGCCCGCTGCCCAGGAGCCAATCAGCTGTCCGACGCCGTAGGTGACGACGTGGATGAATCCCTGCGCGCTCGCCCGTTGCGTGCGCTGCACGGTCCGATCCACATAGATCTGGCCGGTGACAAAGAAGAAGTCGAAGCACACGCCATGCAGAATGATGCCGCCATACAGCAGCGACACCAGTGTGCCGTTGTTGCCGAGGGCAAACAGCGCATAGCGCGCTACCCAGGCGAACATGCCCACCAGCAGCATTTTCTTGACACCCAGGCGTACGAAGAAGAACGGGATCAGGAACAGAAACAGCACCTCGGACATCTGGCCCAGCGTCATCTTTCCCGCAGCGTTCTGCATGCCGGTTTCATTCAGGAAGGCGTTCGCGAAGCTGTAGTAGAACGACAGTGGAATGCAGATCAGCAGTGATCCGAGAATGAAAATCGCGAAGGAGCGGTCCTTCATGTAGGCGAGGGTTTCAAGCCCCAGTGCCTGAAACAGCGATGGCCGCTTGCCGGCATTACCCGGCGGGGTGTGCGGCAGGGTCAGGCAGTACAGCCCCATGACCAGCGACAGTATTGAACCAAAACGCAGCGGCAGATTGGTGTTCTCGATGGAATGGCCAAAGACGGCCGGCGCCGCGACGCCCACGGCCAGACCGACGACGATCCAGCCAATCGACCCCATGACGCGCACGCCCGGGAACTGCCGCGCCGGATCGCTCATCTGGTGGAAGGACACGGCATTGGCCAGACCCAGCGTCGGCATGAAGCAGATCGAATACAGCAGCAAGGTCCAGAAGAAGGTCGTCGGATCGGTGATCGAGGAGATCCACCACAGGATCGCGGCGCCCACCAGGTGCAGTACCGCCATGACAATCTGCGCCGGGAAGAACCGGTCGGCGAGCATGCCGGCGATCACCGGGGCGAGAATCGCGCCCCAATTGACCGTGCTGTAGATACCGCCGACCGAGACGCCATCGAAGTGGATGGCCAACAGGTAAGTGCTCAAGGTCACATACCAGGAGCCCCATACGCAGAACTGCAGGAACATCATCACCGAAAGCCGCAGCCGGGTAGTCGGGTCCATGGGCATCAGGCGATAGCCGACAGGTACTTGGCGCTGATCGCAATAGAATCGAGTGGATCACCCTTGAACGGCGGTTCTTGTTCGACGAAGAACTTGCGCACGCCGGTCGCGTAAGCCACATCCAGGATTTCTCGCCAGGGCAGCATGCCATTGCCGACTTCCGCCGGATCCTGCCGCATCGCGTAGTTGGTCTTGGTCGTGGCCATCAGATCCTTGACGTGCATCATCTTGAACCGGCCCTTGCGATGCTCGAGGATCTTGATGGGATCGGCGCCACCGGCTGCGACCCAACCCACGTCCATTTCGAAATGAACCACTTTCGGATCGGTGTTCTCCAGCAGAATCTCCAGTCCGCAGCTATCGCCGATGGGACGGAATTCCACATTGTGGTTGTGGTAGCTCAGTCGCAGGCCCACTTTCTGCAGTGCAGCACCCTTGCTATTGAGAAACGCCGCGGTCGCCTTCCAGTCGTCCGCCGTGAACTGTGGGCCGACCTGATCCAGGTAGCCGCCGAAGCCGCCATTTTTGGGGTCCGGTTTGGGCAGATGGGCGGGCATCAGGAACGTCGGCAGTACGACATCGGCCAGCCCCAGCACCTGCATGCTGGCCGCGAGCACCTCCGGGGGCTGATCGAACCCGGGTTCGCCGTTGGCGGACTGAGGCGGGATATGGATGCTGGTGTACTTGAGACCAGCGTCATCCGCGGCCTTGCGCATGGCCTGCGGCGAATTGCCATACAGCCCGGCCAGCTCGACCGTCTGATAGCCCGCCGCGGCCACCCTGGACAGGGTGCCCTGGAGATCCTTGCGGGCGGCGGCGCCCACGGTATACAGCTGCAGGCCCAGCGGCAGGTGGTGGCGCTTGAAGAACGGGACTGACGCTGCGGCCATGCTCCGTAACCCCGGCAGGCTTAAACCCATTCCCGCCACCGCAGCGCCGAGCACCCGCCGTCGCCCGATCCTTATGTCATCGGCGTTCATCTTGCACCCCCTCCCCGCGGACAGCTGTTTTACATTTGTCCGAAGAATAGCCGAAATCGCATTGCGGGGTGGGCACCCGAGGCTGGCGAGGGGTGTGCAATTGGTGTTCAATTGCGATCCCGCCACGCACAAGGTCATTCGTGGACGCCGATTCGCGCATCGCCCGCCGCCTCGACTGGACCGTGCTGATTGCGGTGGCGTGCCTGGCCTGCAGCTGGTTCTTCATGAGTTCGCTGATCACGGATTACGGCGCCGTGCAGCTGCAGTTCCGTTTCTACAATGTCCTCACGCTGATGCATTCCCCCGGGCGCATTGTCATGGGTGCCTCCGGCGATGGCGCGTCCTGGGATGCGTGGCTGTTCGGTAGCGTCTGCGCCGCAGCGATACTCGCCGCGCTGGCACCAGCGGTGTCCACCCGCAAGGCCGCCTGGCTGGGGTGCGTCGCGCCGTTTGCACTGATGGCCCTCAGTGGCGCGATTCTCTATCACGGGTTCAGCCAGGACCTGGTCGCCGATGACGGCTTCCTGGGTGACACGGGCTTGCGCCTCGGTCACCTCGCCAACCAGCTCGCCAACAGGGTCGGCGGGATGATCGCGCGGCAGATACATGTGGGCCTGGGAGGCTACCTGTCCCTTGCAGCGAGCGCCTTCCTGGCCGTCAAAGGTCTGCGTGGCTATCAGAAGGGGTCCTGACATGGCGCGTGGTGCACGCGTCCTCGCGGTGACGATTGCCGTCACGCTGGGCGCGAGCTGCGCCACGACCCATGTGGTGAAGGACAATGTCACGCGCGTGGTCAATGGCCAGCCCATGGACAATTCGGGCTACAAGCAGGCCATCACCTCGGACACCCGGACGCTGGAGACTCAGCTGCAACAGCTGCGCCAGAGATTTGCGCAGGAAGTCACCACCCTGCGTGCGAACGCCCAGAAACGCTGGGGCCAGGGTGCGAAGGTCGCGGACCGTACGGTGTACGTAAAATACACCCAGGGCTATAACAGCCGCGTCATCACTGACTTCGATCACGGCATCCTCACCGTCGAGACGCGCGATCCGAAGGATCCGAAGGCCAGTTTGCGCACGGCCATCATCGCCGCGCTGCTCACGGGCAGCGACCCGGCCTCAGTCGATCTCTTCAGCGACAAGGAAGTGACGCTGGATCCTGCACACCGACCCTATCTGTACGGATTGATTCATGACAACCAGGGCAGATCGATTGCGACGCATAAGCAAGCGGAAGACTACGCGGGCTTCCTGCTCGCCAACCGCGCGAAGTCCCGCACCGTTCCCGCGAACGAAGGCGGCGGCATCGCCTGGTTCGTGAATCTCAACATGGTGACGAATTTCGAGGCCCGCGGCGCGGAGCACTACCGCGCCAGCGTGGACAAGTACGCGGCCCAGTACCACGTCAGTCCGAGCCTGGTGCTGGCCATCATGCGTACGGAGAGCAATTTCAATCCCTTCGCGGTCAGTGGTGCACCGGCATACGGCCTGATGCAGCTGGTCCCCACCAGTGGTGGCCGCGCAGCCGAGCGCCGCGTCTTGGGCACTGACCAGACACCGACTTCGGCTTACCTGCTCGATCCCGAACACAACATCGAACTCGGCGTCGCCTATCTGTCGGTGCTCAACAACGACGAATTCAACGCCGTCACCAATCAGAACTCACGCGACTACTGCGTCATCGCGGCCTACAACACCGGTCCACACAACGTGACCCGTGTGTTCGCCGCCGACCGGAGCGCCGCCTTCGAGGCGATCAATGCCGAGCAGCCGGCGCAATTGTATGAGCGCCTGCGCACCGGGTTGCCCATGCAGGAAACGCGCGACTACGTCGTCAAGGTAACGGGGCATCGCAAGGAATTCATGGCGGGGCCCGTGCCTGCAGCCACTCCCGCATCTGCGCCCTCGTCAGCGCCGGCCAAACGGCCGGGCTGACGTTTGCCGCCGATCGCGCCCGCTCGCGACGCAGCATGAAAATCGGTCCGCCTCGGTGCTGCGCCGCGGAGTGCCGCCGGCCCTCGCCCGGGCCTACACTTGTCGCAACGTCTAGCCGAACTTCGCGGATTCGACCCCAGGTGAGGCCGCGCCGAGCGCGCGGCCCTCTTCTAAGTTTCTGATTTTCCTTGTCTGAGCATCACGCGTTTCCTCGGAAACGCGTGTAGTGCC
>Ga0182030_10005993_pt1 | contig 25731 bp, 23 predicted proteins | sample 812S3MmetaG_FD_121299 | JGI IMG/M metagenome (GOLD analysis project Ga0182030, IMG submission 121299) | Permafrost microbial communities from Stordalen Mire, Sweden - 812S3M metaG (Illumina Assembly) | ecosystem: Environmental > Terrestrial > Soil > Wetlands > Permafrost | place: Sweden...
CCTCAGATCCGTCGTTTCTACCGCCCGAAAACAGGGCTGCAATATCCTCCACGTCCTCACCGCAGCCAGCGATCAGGTCATGCGAGCCATCGCCGCATAGCAAGCGGCTTGGGAGTTACTCAGCGGGTTCGGCTTATTTCGCGCAATTAGCGCCGCTGCCGAGAGCTTAGCCTTTACCGTGACCGTCTGAAAGCCCTTTCACATTCCGCGCGGCCGCCGGCTGGACCGTGGATTCGACCCGCCTGCGCCATGGCGCCGGAACCCGGCCGGATTCGGCTCTGGCGGACCTCACCGAGGCGATCTGGGGTAAGCAGGCAACGTCTTGATTTCATGGCCTCGCTGGTTTACAACTAGTCAAATAACTAGTCATTTACGGAGATGGAAAAATGAGGACGTGGCCGGTTCAGGACGCCAAAGCCCGTTTTTCCGAGCTTTTGAACGCCTGCGAGCGCGAGGGCGCGCAAATCGTCACCAAGCGCGGCGCCGAAGCCGCAGTCCTGGTGCCAATCGAAGAATGGCGCCGGTTGGCTGCCTCGGCGCGGCCAAGCCTCAAGGCGCTTTTATTATCGGACGAGGCCCGTTTCGATCTCGATATTCCTGAGCGCGGCGCCGGCCGCCACCGCGCGCCTCCGGAATTTTGACCGTGTATCTTCTCGACTCCAATGTCGTCTCGGAACTTCGTCGCCTTCGACCCCATGGCGCCGTAAAAGCCTGGCTGGCCTCCGTGCCTGACGCCCGCTTGCATCTTTGCGCCGTGACGCTCGGCGAAATTCAACGCGGCGTCGAGCGCGCGCGCGAAACCCATCCGAAAAAAGCGCATGACATAGAGGTTTGGGCGGACAAGATCGAACAAAGTTTTTCGGTCCTGTCCATCGATGCGGCCATTTTCCGCCTGCACGCCCGATGGATGCATGCACGGCCCGCAAACTGTTTTGAAGACGCGCTGATCGCAGCCACCGCGAAAATTCACAGCCTGACCCTGGTCACGCGCAATACAAAGGATTTCGTGGCTTATGAAGTCGCGCTGCTCGATCCATTTTCCAGTCAAGGCGCCAAATGAATCCCTCGTCCGATCTCGTCAACAAGCTGTGGCGGCTTTGCGCGGTTCTTCGCAAGGATGGCATCACCTACCAGTAATATGTCATATGTGGGGACCGCTTATCGCCGCCGTGGCGCGCGTCACGCACCACACGTTGATCCGTTCCGCCGCGACCGGACTTTGGAAAAGTCGCGAGGAAACCGCCATTTACGTCTCTTCCGTCATGCTTCCAGCTGCAACTGAACCGCGCCGGGTTTGCCGGAGGCGTTTTTGTTCAAATCAGGCGGCTATGGCGGCCTGATTTAGGGAGGCGTAAAATTGCGCCTCTGCCTCGGCTGGCGGGATATTGCCGATGGGCTCCAGCAGCCGGCGGTGGTTGAACCAGTCGACCCATTCCAGCGTGGCGAACTCGACGGCTTCAAAACTCCGCCAAGGTCCACGGCGATGAATGACCTCGGCCTTGTAAAGGCCATTGATCGTTTCGGCGAGAGCACTGTCGTAGGAATCGCCAACGCTTCCAACCGAGGGCTCGATCCCGGCTTCCGCCAGCCGTTCCGTGTACTTGATAGACAGATATTGGCTGCCTCGATCGCTGTGATGGACCAAACCGCCGCCATGAATGGGGCGGCGCTCGTGCAGAGCCTGCTCAAGTGCGTCGAGGACGAAGGTGGCGTGGGCAGTCCGGCTGACCCGCCACCGCAACCTGCGGTCAAGGTCGCCCTGACAGGTCTCACAGAGGCTTTGGCGCGGAAGCGCTTGCCTTTTCAGGCGCGGGCGCTCCCTCAGGCGCCCTCCCCGCTGGCCAAAGGCAGGGTAAAACTGAGAATCGTCCCGCCGTCCGGATTTTTTTCGGCCCAGATCAAGCCGTAATGTCGTTCGATGATGGTTCTCGAAAGCGTCAGACCGACGCCCATGCCGGTTTCCTTGGTCGTCACGAAGGGTTCGAACAGCGATTTGATCGTCGAGTCCGACATGCCCCCGCCGCTGTCGATCACATCGACACGGATCATGTCGCCGGGCGCCAGCGCCGTCGCGACGGTCAATTCGCGCCGGGCCGCGCCGGCCATCGCCTCTTCGGCGTTGCGGAGCAGGTTGACCAGCACCTGCGCAATCTGCACCTTGTCGACCAGCACCCGGTCCTTCGGCGCGTCGAGCCGCAGCGTCATCCGGATATTCGTTTGCTGCGCCTCCGCTTTTTTCTCGTCATAGACGCCCCGGATGATGTCGTGCAGGCTGCGGAAAGTCTTGTCGGGCTCGCCGCCGGCGACGAATTCCCTCAGCCGGCTCATGATGCGGCCGGCGCGCACGATCTGCGCGGCGGCGCTGTCGAGGGCCTCCTCGACCCTGGTGGGACGTTGATCCGGCGGCATGGCCAGCAGCCGCGTCGCCGCCTTCAGGAAGCTGGCGCTGGCCGAGAGCGGCTGGTTGATCTCATGCGCCAGGCCCGCCGCCATGCCCCCCATCGCCGTCAGCCGCTCGGCATGGAGTTTCTGAACCTGCGCTTCGATCCGCCGCTGTTCCGTGAGATCGCGGACAAAGCCAACAAAAAGGCGCGTATGGTCGTAAACAAGCTCGGAAACCGTCAGCTGCATCGGAAACAACGACAGGTCCTTGCGCTGCCCTTCGATTTCGCGGCCGACGCCGATGATCCTGGCTTCGCCGGTCTGGCGAAAGTTCTGCAGGTAGGAATCGTGGCGGGAGCGATGGGGCTCGGGCACGATCATTTTCACATTGTTCCCGATGACCTCCTCGTCCGCATAACCGAACATCCGCAGCGCCGCCGCATTGACCGTCTTGATGACGCCCGAGTGATCGATGGTGACGATGCCGTCCCCGGCGCCGTTGACCACCGCCCGCAACCGCTCCTCACTTTCGGCGAGCGCGCTTTCGGCGCGCATCTTTGAGGTCACGTCCCGGACGTAACCATGCCATGCCACGGCCCCGTCGGCTTCGCGCACCGGCATGGCGTGCGCCTCCAGCCAGACCATGCCCTTTTGCGGATGGTTGTAGCGAAAGGTCGCGCTCCATTGCGTCAGACCTTGCGCGGAAGCCTCGATGCTCGCGCGCACGCGATCGATATCCTCCGCGTGAATATGCTCGAATATGGGCGTCGCGCTGGCCGCCGTTTCCTCCGGCCGATAGCCGCAGACGTCCAGCAATTTGGGCGCGGCGTAGGGATAGGACGCTGCGCCGTCGGCGCCGACGCGATAGGTGTAGATCGCCCCTGGCAAAGCGGCGGCCATGCTGGTCAATTGCTCGGCCAGTTGCTCCGACTTGGCCACGCTGGAGACATTGACGAAAGTCGCGATCACGCCGTCGATCTCCTGGCGGGCGTTGCGGTAGGCGACAAGACGCCCGAGAAAATGCTCCGCTTTGGCTGTCTTGGCCCGTCGCTCCAGCGGCGCGCCGGTCTTTAGCACCGTCCCGACGTCAGCCTGCAATTCGGGATAGTCCAGCCGGCTTGAGAAATCGCCGAGCGGCCGTCCCACATCCGACGCTATAATGGTGAACAAGGCCGACGCCGCCGGGGTAAAACTGCGGATCACGAGATTCCGGTCGAGGAAGATCGTCGCGACCGGCGTATTAGCGAAAAGATTGGTGAGGTCGGCGTTGGCGCGGTCGAGATCGTCGATCTTGGCGCTGAGTTCATGGTTGACCGTCTGCAATTCCTCGTTGAGCGACTGCATTTCCTCTTTCGAGGATTCCAGCTCTTCATTGCTCGACTGCATTTCCTCGTTCAGCGAAACCAGTTCCTCGTTCGACGATTTCAGCTCTTCCAGCGCCGATTCATATTGCTCGATGGCGCCTTGCAGGCGCTCGCGCGTGTCGCGCAATTCGCGCTCGCTTTCGGCAAGTTCGTCCGGACTTCCGCCGCGCCCTGCCGACGCCTTGGCCTCCATCGGGCCCCGCTCATTGAACACCACAAGAAACAGCGGACCCTCGGCGGATTGGCGCGGCACGGGCTCGACAATCAGCGTCACCCGCTCTGTCACGCCCTGTTCGTCCTTGAAGGCGATGTCTTCCCGCGTCACGGTCCGCCGCGTTTCCAGGGCCTCGCGCAGCGCGCTGCGCAGGTCGAGGCGCAGCTCCTTGAGAGCGCTGGTCATCAGCTGCCGGGTGGGCGCGCCCGCCGGCGCTTCAATGAACTTTCGCGTCCGCGGCGAGAAGTGGACGATTTCACCTTCCGCGTTGACGACGACATGCGGCGGGCTGAAGTGGTCGGCGATGCGCGTCTCGACAATCTGCCGAAGCTGTGCGCCGCTCGCGGCGCCGGGCGTCTCGGCTTGAAATTGGCCGAAAAGTGCGTGCTGGAAGCCGCCGCCAAGCAGCGGCATGCGGCGCGGCGCCCCCAGGTCCCGCGCCTGAAAAACACAGTTCTTCTTGTCGATGGCGTTGAACAGATCGGAAAACCGTCCGATCGTCTCGGACATGCCCAGGAAAAGATAAGCGCCGGGACGCAAGGCATAGTGAAAGATCGGCAAGACCTGCCGCTGCGCCTCGGCGCCGAAATAGATCAGCAGGTTGCGGCAGGAAATCAGATCCATGCGGGAGAAGGGCGGATCGCGCAACACGCTGTGCGGCGAGAACACGCAGAGATCGCGCACGGACTTGCCGACCATCAAGCCATTGGACGTCGGCGTGAAGAAGCGTTGGCGGCGCTCCTCCGAAAGGCCTTCGAGAAGGGCCTCGGGATAGAGTCCGGCGCGCGCCACCGCCAGCGCCGGCTCGTCGATGTCGGTCGCGAAGATAGTGACGCGCGGCGGCGCGCGCAGGCCCTCCATGTGCTCGCGCAGCAGGATGGCGATGGAATAGACTTCCTCGCCTGTCGCGCAGCCGGGCGTCCAGACGCGGATCGCATCCGACGCCCCGCGGCCCTTGAACAGTTTGGGGATGACCTCCGTCCGCAGGGAATCGAAGGCTTCGGCGTCGCGAAAAAAGCTCGTGACATTGATCAGCAGGTCGCGAAACAGCACCATCGCCTCGTCCGGCTCGCGGCGAAGCAGCTCGACATAGCCGGCCAGATCCAGGCAATGCCGGGCCTGGACGCGGCGAAAGATCCGGCGCATGAAGGTTCGCGTCTTGTAGCCGCTGAAATCATGGCCTGCCTGCGATCGCAGGATGGTGTAAATCGCCTGCTGCGCTTCAACGGAGTCATCGGCGGTCGGTTCGGCGCCTTCAAGCTTGTTGAGGCTGAGGGCGTTTTCCATGAGCTTCGCCGGCATGGCGTCGGCGGGAACCGCGAAATCGATGAGGCCGCTGGCGATTGCGCTCTCCGGCATGCCGGCGAAGCCCGGACCGTTGGAATCGCTGGTCTGCGCCAGGGTCACGCCGCCCTTTTCCTTGATCGCCTTGATGCCGAGCACGCCGTCGTGGCCGCTTCCCGACAAGACCACGCCCGCCGCATATTCGCCGCAATCGCTTGCCAGCGAACTGAAGAAAATGTCGATTGGCGCCCGCTCGTGATGCGGGGCCTCCATCTTGCGGAGCTGCAGGCGACGGTCAGAGATCGACAGGATCGCGTTGGGCGGCAGCACGTAGATCCGGTTCGCCTCGACCTGCTGGCCATCCTGTGCGGAAACGACGGGCATGGCGGCATGGCGGCTGAGAATTTCGGTGAGCAGGCTTTCGCGATCGGGCGCGAGATGAGTTATGACGACAAAAGCCATCCCCGGCTCGGCCGGCATCGCCTTGAATAGGCTTTCCAGCGCCCGAAGGCCGCCAGCGGAGGCGCCGACGCCGACGATCGGAAATTGCGCGTCCATGTTCATCAAAGCTCTCAATGACTTAAGTCTAGGGTTGTGCAATGGTCATTACGGCGACGCCAAGTCCTGACTATAGAGATGGAATTTGGCGCCGTCTTGATCGAAAAGCCCATGGCGGACCTTGGGGCGAACCTAGGCGTTTGGCGTCGCCGATCGATCGGGATCGAACAGGTCGCCGCGCATCGCTTTTTTGCAAGTGACTTTCGAGCAATTTACATTTGCGCAAGGGGCCGAAAGCGACGCCGTCATCCCCGCGTCTTCTGGCCTATGATAGAGTCAATCGATTCGGGGAGCGCCACGCCATGTCAAATTGGATCGTCGTCTACAGGATCGCGCCCGGAACGAGAGAGACTCGCTCGCCGCAATGCCCGACCGAGCGGAGAGCCTTGGTGCAGGCGCGCACATTGCACATGCAGGGCTGCAAGGTGATCCGCGTCGTCGGTCCGGACGGCGCCGCGATCCCGAACAACCGGCTCGACAACTGGATCGCCAACGGGCGGACGAATTCCAATTAGGCGGGATCGGAGCCGTCGGGCAAAATCGTTTCAGGCCTGCGCGTGGTCCTGCGAAAGCATCGCCGCCGCGGATTCAGCGACTTTCAGCCAGACGCGACAGCCGTCCTGATCGCCAACGATGGCAAGTTCGTCGGCTGTCTTGCGCGCCTTTTGCGGCGCCTTGCGGCCATGGACGCGCTTTAAAACCTTGGCGTGAATTTCGATGGCCTGGTCCAAGGAGACTTCCATGACACGCGCCTTTCATAAAACACGGTGCGGCAAACTACTGCCCTTTCGCCAATATTTCAACCGGGCCCCCGCAACCCCGCAACCCGCCCATTGCGGGTGAAATTTCGGAATTTCCCGGCATTTCCATGATCTGCATCATGGACGCTTGCGCGGTGCGGCTTAGGCTCGGTTCACTTCAACCAGTACCGAGGCAGACGTGAACCATCACCATCGCAAAATCCTGCATTCCCTTTTCGCCCATCCGCTCGGCGCGAATATCGACTTCGACGATGTGACCCATGTGCTCGACCATCTCGGCGCCGAAATCGACAACCGGTCGGGCAACAAGATCGAGGTCACGCTCAAGGGGCAGAAGGCGGTCTTCCACCGCAACACCCATGGCATGCCGAAGACCGAAGTCATGCAGATCCGGAAATTTCTCGAGGATTGCGGCGTCTCGCCGGAAGCCTATCCCGTCTGACGGACGCTTGCAGCATGCCGCCGCGGTCCAGAGTCTTTTCATATCTCGCGAAAACATGAAAAGACTCTGGTTTATTTTTTTACGCATATTCTCTAACGCGGCCTTTCGGGTCTTGACGCGAACCGGTATCCACTTCGCTTGAACCGAAGGTCCGCGTCGGCGAATATGCGCCAGCGCGCCGGCATCCGTAAGCATCTTCGCGGCCTTTGCCAGCAGCGGACCCTGTTGACCGCAGACATGTTGAGCGTAAGCTGAACCAAACGCTGGCCTTTTCTCAGAATCGGCGTCCGCTTTGGCGAACATGATAGGAGCGATGGTTGCAACGTGACTTTTGATGTGCCGATCGCCAGCGGATTGGCGGCGCCCACGGCCGAACGGCAGCGGGAACGCGGCTGATGGCCGCTGTGTCATATTCGGCGATCTCGTTCCTGCTCGGCGACGCCGCCCTGCTGCTCCTTGGCGTCGCGGCGCTGGCATTCGGCCGCGCGCGGCATGGCTCCAGCCTCGTCTATTCCGCCGCCCTCGTCATTTGCTTCATCCTGTTCGCCGCCGCGGTGCAAAGCCTGCTGTCGTCGGCGCCCGCCGCGACGGCGACCCTGCCGCTCGGCCTGCCCTGGCTCGGCGCGCATTTTCGTATCGACGCACTCTCCTCGTTCTTCCTGGCCATCGTCAATTTCGGGGCGGCGGCGGCGAGCCTCTACGGCATCGGCTATGGCCGCCACGAGCGCGAGCCGTTGCGCGTTCTGCCCTTCTTCCCGATCTTCATCGCGGGCATGAACCTGGCGCTGATCGCCGACGACGCCTACACGTTCCTGCTGTCCTGGGAGTTCATGTCGCTGGCCTCCTGGGCGCTGGTGATGGCGCACCACGGCGAGGACGACAATCCGCGCGCCGGCCTCGTCTATATCGTCATGGCGAGTTTTGGGGCCTTCGCTTTGCTGCTGGCCCTCGGCCTGCTCGCCGGTCCGGGCGGATCCTATGCTTTTTCCGCCATAAGGGCGCATCCGCCGACGCCGCTCGTCGCGGCGGTGGTGCTGGCGCTGGCGCTTTGCGGCGCGGGGTCGAAGGCCGGGCTGGTCCCCCTGCATGTCTGGCTGCCGCTCGCCCATCCGGCGGCGCCGAGCCACGTCTCGGCCCTGATGAGCGGCGTCATGACCAAGGTCGCGGTCTACGCCTTCATCCGCATCGTCTTCGACCTGATCGGCCCCCAGGCCTGGTGGTGGGGCGTGCCCGTCATGATCATCGGCGCCGCGACCGCCGTCGCGGGGGTGCTGTTGGCGCTGGTCCAGACCGACATCAAGCGCGTGCTGGCCTATTCGACCATCGAAAACATCGGCGTGGTCTTCGTCGCGCTTGGCCTGTCGCTCGGCTTCTCCTCCAGCGGCTTCGGTCCCGCCGCCGCGCTCGCCATGACCGCCGCGCTGTTCCACGTGCTCAACCACTCATTGTTCAAGAGCCTGCTGTTTTTCGGCGCGGGGGCGGTGCTGACGGCGACCGGCAAGCGCGAGATGGGCTTTCTCGGCGGCCTCCTCAATCTCATGCCGATCACCGGCCTGTTCATGCTGGTCGGCTGCGCCGCCATTTCCGCGCTGCCGCCGCTGAACGGCTTTGTCTCGGAATGGCTGGCCTTCCAGGCGATCCTGCTCAGCCCGGCGCTGCCGAGCTGGTCGTTGAAACTGCTCGTTCCCGCGGCGGGCGCCATGCTGGCGCTGGCGGCGGCCCTGGCCGGCGGCTGCTTCGTCCGCCTGTTCGGCATCGCCTTTCTCGGGAGGCCCCGCAGCCCAGCCGCGCGGGACGCGGTCGATGTCGACCGTTTTTCCCTCGCGGCTATGGGACTTCTCGCGAGTCTCTGCCTGCTAGCCGGCCTATTTCCAGGACAGGTGATCGACGCGCTGGCGCCCGTGGTCCGCGCCACCGCCGGGGCGAACATGACGCCGCAGGCCGCCCTGCCCTGGCTGTCCATCGCGCCCATCGCCGAGAGCCGCAGCTCGTACAATGGTTTGCTCGTCTTCGTCTTCATCGCTGGGTCGGCGTTGCTGGCGGCGTTCATCATCCACCGCTTCGCCTCCGGCGCGATCCGCCGCGCGCCCGCCTGGGATTGCGGCTTTCCCAATTCCGATCCGGCCACGCAATATAGCGCGGAGAGCTTCGCCCAGCCGGTGCGGCGCGTTTACGCCAATTTCGTCTTCGTGGCGCGCGAGCACGTGGACATGCCGCCACCCGGCGATCTCCGGCCGGCGCGGTTCGACGTCGAATGGCGCGACATCCTGTGGGATTATTTCTATGCGCCGCTCGTCGGCGCCGTCGGCGCCGCGGCGACCTGGCTCAACCGCATGCAATACCTGACAATCCGGCAATATCTGAGCCTGGTTTTCGCCGCCCTGGTCTTTCTCCTGCTGGTGCTCGCGTCATGGGGATGAATTCTTTGGGGATGAGTTCTTTGGGGCTGAACGTCATCGGTGATCTTGCGATCCAGATCACGCAAATGCTGGCGGTTCTACTGCTGGCGCCGCTGCTGACCGGTTTCGTCCGCCTCGCCAAGGCCCGGCTTCTGCGCCGGCGCGGGCCGCCGCTGCTGCAACCCTATTACGACCTCATCAAGCTCACGGAAAAGGAGGCGATTGTCGCCGACAGCGCCTCATGGCTGTTCCGCGCCGCGCCCTATCTGATCTTCGCGGCGACCTGGGTGGCGGCGGCGCTGGTCCCGACCTTCGCCACCGGCCTGCTGTTCAGCTGGTCGGCCGATCTCATCGCCATCACCGCCCTGCTCGGCAGCGCGCGGTTCTTCCTCGCGCTGGCCGGCATGGATGTCGGCACGAGTTTCGGCGGCCTCGGATCGAGCCGCGAAATGATGTTCGCCACCCTCGCCGAGCCCGCCCTGATCATGATCGTCTTCACTCTGGCGCTGATCGCCGGATCGACGCAATTGTCGACCGTCGCCAGCTTCATGCTGTCGCCGGTCGTCGGCCTGCGCGTTTCGCTCGGCCTGGCGCTGATCGCCCTGGTGATCGTCGCGCTCGCCGAAAACGCCCGCATTCCCGTCGACAATCCCTCGACCCATCTTGAACTGACCATGGTTCACGAAGCCATGGTTCTCGAATATTCCGGCCGCCACCTGGCGATGATCGAACTCTCCTCGCAGCTCAAGCTGTTGCTCTATGTCTCGCTGATCGCCTGCGTCTTCGTCCCCTGGGGCCTCGCGCCCGTGGCGGCGGCATTTTCCGCCCATGCGCTCGGCTTCCTCGCCTATGTCGGCAAGCTCTCGGGCGCGGGGTTGATGCTGGCCGTGTTCGAGACGTCGGTGGCCAAGATGCGCGTCTTCCGCGTGCCCGATTTCATCGGCGTGGCGCTGATGCTCGGGCTGCTCGCGACGCTCCTCCGCTTCATGTCGCGAGGCCTTTGATGGACCGACTCAATTTCGACATCGCCCATCTCTTCGCCGGCGGCTTGGTGCTGGTCAGTTTCATGCTGCTCTACCAGGACCGGCTCTATGCGCTGCTGAACATGTTCGCCCTGCAGGCGCTGATGCTGGCGCTGTCGGTGGCTTGGCAGGCGCATATTCAACACGCGCCGCATCTCTACATCACAGCCGGCATCACCCTGGTGTTCAAGGCGCTGGTCATTCCCGTCGCCCTGCACCGGATCGTGGCGAAGCTCGGCATACACCGCCAGGTCGAAACCGTGGTCAGCGCCGTGCCGACCATGCTGGGAGGCATTGCGCTGGTGTCGCTGTCCATGGTGGTCATGCTGCGCGTCACGCAGGGCGCCGACGCGCTGGCCCGCGAAGACCTCGCCTTCGCTTTGTCGGTGGTGCTGCTCGGACTATTGATGATGGTCACGCGCAGCAATGCCGTCAGCCAGGTCGTCGGCTTCATGTCGCTGGAAAACGGGCTCATCCTCGCGGCCACCGGCGCCAAGGGCATGCCGCTGGTGGTCGAGATCAGCGTGGCCTTTTCGATCCTGATCGCGCTGATCGTCGTCGGCATCTTCCTGTTCCGCATCCGCGAACGGTTCGACTCCGTGGACATGCAGGCCCTCGACGAATCGAAAGGCAGAAGCCGATGAGCGGGCTTTTCGCCAGGAGCGTCATGCTGCTCCTGCTGCTGCCGACCTGTACGGCGCTGCTGCTGGCGGTCGTGACAAACTACCGCCTGTCGGCGCGGATCAACATGGCCTCGGCCTTCCTGACCTTCCTGGCGGCTCTGTCGCTGTTGCTGCAGAAGCCGGAATATGGCCGCTACCTCCTGGTCGACGATCTCAACATCGTCTTCGTCGTGCTCAACACTTTCGTCGCCTTCACCACCAGCGTCTTTTCCGCCAGCTATATCGCGCATGAAATCGAGACCGGACGCCTCGACGAGGCGCATTTGCGCTTCTACCACACCATGTACCAGGTGCTGCTGGGAGCGATGAACCTCGCGCTGGTCGCGAACAACATCGGCCTGATGTGGGTCGCCATCGAAGTGGCGACGCTCACCACCGTGATGATGGTCGGCATCTATCGCACCGACCGGGCCCTGGAAGCCGCGTGGAAATATTTTATCCTCGGCAGCGTCGGCATCGCGCTGGCGCTGTTCGGCACCATCCTGATCTACATGGCGGCGCGGCCGGTCGTCGGCGAGGGGTCGAACGGCATGATCTGGAGCGTGCTGATCGCGCATGTCGCGGCCTTCGACCCGGCCCTGCTCAATCTCGCCTTCGTCTTCCTGCTGCTCGGCTACGGCACCAAGGTTGGCCTCGCGCCGCTGCACGCCTGGCTGCCCGACGCCCACGCCGAGGGCCCGACGCCGATTTCCGCGGTGTTGTCGGGGCTGCTGCTCAATGTCGCGCTTTATGCGGTGCTGCGCTTCAAGCTGCTAATGGCGGCGAATGAACGCGCCATCGCGCCGGGGCCGCTGATGGCGACGCTCGGCCTGCTGTCGCTGGTCTTCGCCGGTTTCATGCTCTACCGGCGCAAGGACATCAAAAGAATGTTCGCCTATTCCTCGATCGAGCACATGGGCATTATCGCCTTCGCTTTCGGCATTGGCGGCCCGCTCGCCAATTTCGCGGGATTGCTCCACATGACCATGCACAGCCTGACCAAGTCGGCGATCTTCTTCGCCGTCGGCCAGATCGCGCAGGTCAAGGACACGCAGCAGATTTCCGAAATTCGCGGCCTCACCGTCTCCCATCCGATGCTCGGCTGGGGGCTGGTCGTCGGCGTCCTCGCCATCGCGGGCCTGCCTCCGTCAGGCGTTTTCATGAGCGAATTCCTGATCGTCAGTTCGACCGTCGCCACAAATCCGCTACTCGCGGGTTTGCTTGTCGTGGGATTGCTGGTGGCCTTCGGCGCGCTGCTGTGGCGGCTGCACGGCTTCGCCTTCGGTGAACCCACGGGAAGCCTCGCTCCGGTCAAAGCCTCGTCGGCGCCGCTTGTCATGCATCTCGCTCTGGTGCTGCTGGCGGGACTCTGGCTTCCAGCGCCATTGGTCGCCTGGTTCCAGCATGTCGCCGTTTTACTACGTTAAGGAGGGACGCCTTGCCGACGCTGACGCGCATCTTCGCCCCCTTCCCAGCGGTCGCGGCCCATCGCCCCTGGCCAAGGCATGTGGTCGACGACGCCTGCTGGCGGCTGCTGATCGCGCGGCTGGCCGCCGGGCGGGTTTCGCTGCTCGGACTGTGGGGCGACGATGGCATGGTCCATATGGCGCTGCTCGACGCGGAGCCCTGCGCGGTTGTCGTCGCCAGCCTCGGCTGCCCTGGGCGACGCTACCCGTCGGTCGGCCGCTTTCACGCGCCGGCGATCCGCTTCGAGCGGACCATTCACGACCTCTTCGGCTTCATCGCCGACGGCGCCGCCGACGAGCGCCCCTGGCTCGACCACGGGCGCTGGCGCGAGACCACCCCGCTGGGCGCCAAAGCGCCGCCGCCTGAAATACCCTCCGCTTATGCCTTCCTGACCAGCGAGGGCGAAGGCCTGCACCAGATACCCGTCGGCCCCGTCCATGCCGGCATTATCGAGCCCGGCCATTTCCGCTTCACCGCCTCGGGCGAAACCGTGGTGCGGCTTGAGGAGCGGCTCGGCTATGCGCACAAGGGCGTCGAGGCGCTGATGGCGGGCGCGGCCATCGACCATGCGGCGAAATTCGCAGCGCGGCTTTCCGGCGACAGCACCGTCGCCTGTTCCCTCGCCTTCGCGAATGCCGTCGAGGCGGCTGTTGGGGCAGAAGCCCCGTCTCGTGCGAAAGACCTGCGCGGGTTGATGGCGGAGCTGGAGCGGGTGGCCAACCATCTCGGCGACATCGGCGCGATCTGCAATGACGCGGCTTTCGCGCTCATGCTGGCCAATTGCTCGGTGTTGCGCGAAAGAACCTTGCGCGCCTGCGCGGCCTGCTTCGGCCATCGCCTGATGATGGACGCCGTCATTCCCGGCGGCGTCGCGACCGACTTGCCCGAGCATGGCCCGGTGATTTTGCGCGGTCTGGTCGCGGAAATCCGCCTCGCACTGCCGCAACTTGTCGCGCTCTATGACAACACGGCCTCCTTGCAGGACCGCACGGTCTCCACGGGCATAGTCAAGCCGGAACTGGCGCGGCGTTTCGCCTGCGGCGGCCCTGTTGGCCGCGCCTCGGGCCGGGATTTCGATGCGCGCCGCGATCTCGTCTATCCGCCCTATGACCAGTTCCGCTTCGGCGTGCCGCTGCAGCAGGAGGGCGACGTCAACGCCCGCATCTGGTTGCGCATCCGCGAGGTCGAGCAGAGCCTGTCGTTGATCGAGCAGATCCTGCTCGAATTGCCGAAAGGCGAAATCTTCGCCCCCCTGCCCGGCACATCCGGCGAAGGACTGGCGCTGGTCGAGGGCTTTCGCGGCGACATCCTCGCCTGGGCGCGGATCGCCGACGGCGCTGTCCTGCGTTGCCATCTCCGCGATCCCTCCTGGCTGCAATGGCCTGTGCTGGAGGCCGCGATTTCAGGCAATATCGTCGCCGACTTCCCCCTCATCAACAAGAGCTTCAACTGCTCCTATTCCGGGCACGACCTGTAATGAGGACCCTGCTGTTTCAAAATCTTTTGCGCCGGCCGCTCACCGAGCAGGCGCCCGGTCATGACGATCCAGAATTGCAGGCGCTCGCGACCGAGCTGAAGCGGGGCGTCGACGCCTTTTTCGGCGGCAGCCTGTCGATCCGCGAGGTTGACGCCGGCTCTTGCAACGGCTGCGAACTCGAAATCAACGCGCTCGCCAATCCCTTTTACGATCTCGAGCGTTTCGGACTGAAATTCGTGGCCTCGCCCAGGCATGCCGACGTGCTCATGGTCACCGGACCGGTGACGCGCAACATGCGGGAGGCGCTGCTCCGCACCTATGACGCGACGCCCTCGCCGAAATGGGTGGTCGCGGTGGGCGGCTGCGCGCTCGACGGCGGGCTTTATGGCGCCTCTTACGCCTGCGTCGGCGGCGTCGGCGAGGTCATTCCGGTCGACCTGCATATTCCCGGCTGCCCGCCGTCGCCCAAGTCGCTGCTCAAGGGATTGCTCGCGCTGATGCGGCAGCGCAAACCGTCGGAATAGGAGCGCGCATGGATGTCGAGGCGATCGTCATCGGCGCTGGAGTGGTGGGACTGGCCGTCGCCCGGCGCCTCGCGCAATCGGGCGTTGATGTGCTTGTTCTGGAAGCGGAGGATAAGGTGGGATCCCAGACCTCCGCGCGCAATTCCGAGGTGATCCACGCCGGGCTCTATTATCCCCAAGGCAGCCTCAAGGCCCGGACCTGCGTCGAAGGCCGCGAAATGCTTTACGCCTATTGCCGCGACCGCAACATTCCCGCGCGGAAAATCGGCAAGCTGGTCGTTGCGACGGATGACGCGCAATTGCCTCGGCTTGAAGAGATTTTCCGACAAGGCGAAAGCAATGGCGTCGAGGATCTCGTCTGGCTCGACGCCGAGGGTATCAGGAGGATCGAGCCGGAGGTCCGCTGCCGCGCCGGTTTCTTTTCCCCTTCGACTGGAATTGTCGACTCCTTCGCGCTGATGCTCGCTTTGCAGGCGGACGCCGAAAATTCAGGCGCCCAATTCGCCTTGCGCACCCGCGCGACGGGCGCCTCCCTGAAAAACAGCGGATTTTCGGTCGACGTCGGCGACGACGCGCTGGCGTGCAATCTGCTCATCAATTGCGCCGGCCATGGCGCGCATGCGATCGCCCTTGCAATGCCGGATTATCCACGGAACCTCGTTCCGCCGCGCACTCTGGCCAAGGGCAATTATTGCTCGGTGGCGGGACGCGCGCCTTTCAGCCATCTCGTCTATCCCCTGCCCGAGCCGGGCGGCGTCGGCGTGCATGTGACGCTCGACCTCGCGGGAAACATGCGGCTTGGTCCCGATGTCCAGTGGATCGAGGACATCGACCTGCAGCCGACGCCGGGAATCGAGCCGGCGTTTCGCGCTTCGGTCGCCAAGTTCTGGCCGGGAATCGAAGCCCGGGAAATTGCAGCGTCAACCTGCGGTATCAGGCCGAAAATCAGCGGCCCCGGCGAGGCCAATGCCGATTTCCGCATCGACGGCCCGGAAGCGCATGGCGTTCCCGGCCTCGTTCATTGTTTCGGCATTGAATCGCCGGGACTGACGGCGTCGCTGGCGCTGGCCGAATTGATAGCGGCGAAGCTGGAACCGGGGCTTTAAGGATCGGCATTAAGGAATCGTCAGAGTTTGCCCGGGGTAGACCAGGTTTGGATGGCGGATTTTCGTCGAATTGGCCTGGAAGATCATCGGATAGAGCGCGCCGCGCCCGAGCCTGTCGCGGCTGATGCGCCAAAGCGTGTCTCCTCGCAGGACTTTCGCGGCGCCGCCATTCGTTTCCATAGCCAATGCATGCGATTTCGCTGGTTCGTCGGCTTGGCCCGGAGGGGTTTGAACCTGCGGAGATATTGAAAACGCCTGGATCGCGCGAACCTCCATATGTGGGCCGTTGGACGAGTTCGTGCTGCGCAGCGACAAATCATGCGCGCCGGTTGCGAGGCGCGGCGGCAAAAGAATAAATTCACCGCTAATGGCGTCGGCCTGCGCCTCCATCAAAGTCTCGCCATTGTCGAGCAGTTCGACTTTGGCGCCGGGACTGGCCCCGCCCGCGATGACGACGTCCCCATTGGGCATGATCCGTGCGATGTCGATACGAAGTTCCGTTGGCGCATTGACGCCAGGAGGCTTCGAAAGCAGCGACGACGCTGAAGGCGTGCTCGGCTCGCTCCTTGAAAGGCTCGCCAGACTTTCAGCCGGGCGCGGCATCCGGGCAAACCACCAACCCGCCAAGGCCAATACGCAAATCAATGCGCCGCCAAACCCGGTCATCGGCGCCAACACATCGGATTTCCGGATCATTTCATCCCCCCGGCAAAGGAATGCTGAGAGGGGCCACGCCCCCGAACATCGGAGGCGCCCTCGCCTGGAACTATGGACCGGGCTGGATTACCGGGCAATCGCGCAGAATCGGTAGACGCCAGCCAAATCGGGCATGTCTCGAGCCGAAGGCTTGCCGTGACGTGTGGAGGGACATAGAAAAACGCCGCCGGAAAATCCGGCGGCGTATTTTTTGATTTCAGGACTGGGCCGATTCCTTCGGCTTGCGTTTAGCCCGCACTTCGGGTTCGCCGGCAGGCTTCTTGCGCTTGGCCTCGACCACTTCCTTGTCGGGCTTCGGCAACACCGGGCCGTCGGGGAAGACGAAAACCAGCTTGGACTCCTTGCCCTCGCCCGACACCACGACGCGCACCGTGCCGCCGTGCTTGAGCCGTCCGAACAGCACCTCGTCGGCGAGCGCGGTCTTGATGTGGGTCTGGATGACCCGCGACATCGGCCGCGCGCCCATCGCCTGGTCGTAGCCGCGTTCGACCAGCCAGAGCCGCGCCTCGTCGGAGAGTTCGATCGCGACGTTGCGATCGGCGAGCTGCGCTTCAAGCTGCATGACGAACTTGTCGACAACCTTGGCGATGACCTCGGTCGGCAGGTGGTTGAACGGCACGATGGCGTCGAGCCGGTTGCGGAATTCCGGTGCGAACATGCGGTTGATCGCCTCTATGTCCTCGCCGCTGCGCTTGCCCTGGGTGAAGCCGAAGCTCGCCTTGGCCATGTCCGCCGCGCCGGCGTTGGTGGTCATGACCAGAATCACGTTGCGGAAGCTGATCTGCTTGCCGTTGTGATCCGTCAGCTTGCCGTGATCCATCACCTGCAACAGGATGTTGTAGAGATCGGGATGCGCCTTCTCGATTTCATCCAGCAGCAACACGCTATGCGGATGCTGGTCGATGGCGTCGGTCAGCAAGCCGCCCTGCTCGAAGCCGACATAGCCGGGAGGCGCCCCGAGCAGCCGGCTGACCGTGTGGCGCTCCATATATTCCGACATGTCGAAGCGCACCATTTCAACGCCGAGCGCCTTGGCCAGCTGGTTGGCCACTTCCGTCTTGCCGACGCCGGTCGGGCCGGAGAAGAGGTAGGAGCCAATCGGCTTTTCCGCATCGCGCAGTCCGGCGCGGGCCAGCTTGATCGACGCGACCAGCGCGGCGATGGCCTCGTCCTGGCCATAGACGACGCGGCGCAGGGTCGTGTCGAGGTTCTGCAGAACCTCGGCGTCGTCCTTCGACACGCTCTTGGGCGGAATGCGCGCCATCGTCGCCACGGTGGCCTCGATCTCCTTGACGCCGATCACCCGCTTGCGACGATTTTCCGGCGTCAGCATCTGCGACGCCCCGGTCTCGTCGATCACGTCGATCGCCTTGTCCGGAAGCTTGCGATCATGGATGTAGCGGGCGGACAGCTCCACCGCCGCCTTGATCGCATCCTGGGTGTAGCGCAACTTGTGGAATTCCTCGAAACAGGGCTTGAGACCCTTGAGGATTTCGATCGTGTCGGGAATCGACGGCTCGTTGACGTCGATCTTCTGGAAGCGCCGCACCAAAGCGCGGTCCTTCTCGAAATATTGGCGGAATTCCTTGTAGGTGGTCGAGCCTATGCAGCGCAGCCCGCCCTGCGCCAAAGCCGGCTTGAGCAGGTTGGAGGCGTCCATCGAGCCGCCCGAAGTGGCGCCGGCGCCGATCACCGTGTGGATCTCGTCGATGAACAGGATCGCCTTCTTGTGCTGCTCTATTTCCTTCATCACCTGTTTCAGGCGCTCTTCGAAATCGCCGCGATAGCGGGTGCCGGCCAGCAAGGCGCCCATATCGAGGGCATAGACTGTCGCGCCCTTCAGCACTTCCGGCGTCTCGCCCTTGACGATTTTCCGCGCCAGCCCCTCGGCGATGGCCGTCTTGCCGACGCCGGGATCGCCGACCAGCAGCGGATTGTTCTTCTGCCGGCGGCACAGGACCTGGATCGTGCGCATGACTTCGTTTTCGCGGCCGATCAGCGGATCGATGCGGCCATCCCTCGCCTTGTTGTTGAGGTTGACGCAGTAAGCCTCGAGCGCCGTTTCCTTTTTCTTGGGATCGGAGTCCTTGCTGTCGCGCACGGTCTCGGCGCGCTCGGCTTCCTCCTCGACGCCGCGCGGCGGCTTGCCGGCGTCGGCGACGCCCGGCCGCTTGGCGATGCCATGGCTGATGTAATTGACCGCATCGTAGCGGGTCATTTCCTGCTCCTGCAGGAAATAGGCGGCATGGCTCTCGCGCTCGGCGAAAATGGCGACGAGCACATTGGCGCCGGTCACTTCCTCGCGGCCGGAGGATTGCACATGGATCACCGCGCGCTGGATCACCCGCTGGAAACCGGAGGTCGGCTTGGGGTCCTCGTGCAATTCGGTGGTCAGATTGTCGAGTTCATGCTCGATATAGCCGACCAGGCTTTTACGCAGGGCTTCGACGTCAACCGAACAGGCGCGCATTACGGCCGCCGCTTCCGCATCGTCGAGCAGACTCAGGAGAAGATGTTCCAGTGTCGCATATTCGTGGCGCCGCTCGGAAGCGACGGCAAGCGCCCGGTGGAGGGTCTGTTCAAGGTTGCGCGAAAATGACGGCATAAGTCCCTCACTTCTTTTCCATGACGCATTGCAGCGGATGCTGATGCTTTCTTGCGTGATCCATCACCTGGGTCACTTTGGTGTCGGCCACTTCGTAGGTATAGACTCCACATTCACCGACGCCATTATTGTGCACCTGCCACATGATGCGCTGGGCGTCGTCGATCGTCTTGTGGAAATAGGTGCAGAGGACATCGACAACGAAATCCATCGGCGTGTAATCATCGTTCAACAGCAGCACACGATACATGGATGGACGCTGGTTGACGGTTTTCGTCCGGGTAATGACCGCCGTCCCGGACCCCTGGCCGTCGCCGGGAGCCTTCTTGCCGCCCTTGGACGCCAGCGACGGCGCCCAGAGATGCAACGGTAATTTGGCTGTTTCGCCGCCAAATCGCTCATGTGTGTATTGCGCCGCCAAGACCGTCCTCTCCTCAAGATCGCACCGCAAGACCGATTTTTCCCCTGTTCACCGCTCCATTGAACGCGACAATTTCGCCTTTAATTTGGGCGCTCGATATGGGGCGCTCGATAATCCGGGCGCCCCTCTCATGGGGCGCTCTAGAAGTCGTGGATAACGCGGGCTACACTATGCAATTTATGCGCCGCATGCCGTCCCTGCCAGTGCCAACCGAAACTTTTTATTCTCCGCCGCGCGCCTCATGTCGTCCCACCATACTCGATTCATCTCATCACACTCGGCTTGCAATCTTGCGCGAGGCGTGAGCCTTGCACCTCCAAGCGCGCCTGGGAAGAATCGAGGCCGAACTTCGATACTACGCCCAAATCGGCCGTTCGTTTCAAAAAGAAAGAGCCCGGTCGCAAGGACTGGGCTCTCCATAAGATCGCAAAAAGAGCCCGGCCGCAGGGCCGGGCTCTCCATAAGATATTTCAGCATCCGAAAGGCGAAAGGCGAAACGCCGAACCCGCCTCCGGACCGCCGTTGATCAGTTGACCGAGGACTTGACCTTGGCGATCGCGCCTTCGACCGGCTTGAAAGCTTCCTTGGCGACGTTGGTGTAGAGCTCGCCGAGCTTCGACACCTGGGCGACAAAGCCTTCATAGGAGGACTTGGCGAAGGCCTGCTGCAGGGCGACGGCTTCGTTGAGTTCCTTGACGCCGAGGAGCTTCTCGACGAAGGCCGAACCGGACTCGACCGACTTCTTGGAATAGTCGGTGGTCTCGGCGGCGATGGCCTGGAGCTGCTTGGACACTTCCGAAGCGGCGGACTGGACGGACTCGATCTGTTCCTTGCTGAACTTGGTATATTCTTCGAAATTGATAGCCATATCGACACCTATCTGAGGGCCGCCTTGGCGGCCGGTAAGTCCTGAGCAGACGCTCTCCCCCTGCTCACCAGCGCAACTTATATGCACTGCACAAAAAGTCAAATTGATTTGTGCGGCGCAACATTATTTTGATCAAAAAATTTTAACCACGCCTTTTAACGGCGAGGTAACCGCGTTCCCATAGAGTCCTGACATGAGAACGTCACAGCGCCGCGTATCGCGCGATGACTGGTCCAGTTGGTTGATTTTTCAGGACTGTTGGTATGTTCAAGCGTGATGTTCACGGCCGCCTCCTGTCCGGCGCGGCCCTGCCGGCCCTGCTTTGCGCCTTGCTGGCCGCAAGTTTCTCCACCCCCGCCCAAGCCCGCCATCGGCATCACGTGCGTCATGCAGCGCACAATAATCACGCGCGCTTCCATGCGCGCCAAGCCTCTCGCCATATGAATGCCGCGCGCCATGTGCATGGCGAGCATGTCCACGCCGCAGGCGCGGGGGCCGGCGCGACCGCCGCGATCGTGATCGACGGCGCCACGGGGCGCGTCATTTATGGCATGAACGAGAATGCGCCGCGCCATCCGGCGTCGGTGACCAAGGTGATGACGCTCTATCTGCTGTTCGAGCAGATGGAGAAGGGCAAGCTCAGCCTCGACAGCGAGATTCCCGTTTCCGCCTATGCGGCGGCCCAGGCGCCGTCCAAGCTCGGCCTGCGCCCGGGACAGACGATCCGCGTCGAGGACGCGATCAAGGTCATCGTCACCAAATCGGCCAATGACATAGCCGTGGCCGTCGCCGAGTCCATCGGCGGGACGGAAAGCGATTTCGCCGAACTGATGACCCGCAAGGCGCATGCGCTCGGCATGAGCCACACCACCTATGTCAATGCGTCCGGCCTGCCGAACAACGAGCAGATCACCACCGCCGCCGACCTCGCCTTGCTCGGCCGTTCGATCCAGGAGCGCTTCCCGCGCTACTACCACTATTTTTCACTGCACGAATTCGCGTTTCGGGGCCAGCATATCCACAACCACAACCATCTCCTCGGTCGGATCGAAGGCATGGACGGCATCAAGACCGGCTACACCGCCGCCTCCGGCTTCAACCTGCTGACTTCGGTCAAGCGCGACGGCCATTATATTGTCTCTGTGGTGATGGGCGGCAAAACGGCCCATGCGCGTGACAATTTCATGGAAGGCCTGATCGAGGAGCATATCGCCGAGGGCGGCGCCTTCCACGGCGGGACCCGAGTCGCAGAAAGGGAGAACGAGTCTCCGGCCAGGGAAGCCTCGGCTGCGCGCGACGACCGCGACGAGGACCAGAAAGCCGAGGCGCCGAAGTCCGAAAGCCGCAAGGTCGCCAAGGAGGCCAGATCCTCCGAACCCGTCAAAGCCGAGCCCGCGCCGGTGTTGCCGATCGCCGCGATCGCGCCCGACCTCCATGCTCATCCTTCTTATGTCCAACCGTCTTACGCAGCCGCAGCAGCGGAGGAGAGCCGCGAAAACGACGCCCGCATCGCCAGCGCGCCGCTTCCCCGCCACGGCGCGCCCGATGGCGCCATGCGCTGGAACGCCGGGCCCAACGCTGTCGCCGCCTACCGTAGCGCCATCCGATTCGAACTAACCAAGCCGCAATCCGAACTTGGCAAAAAGACGGCGGCCGCCAAAAAAACCGGGCCTGAACCAGCCCCCGAAAAGACAGAATCGGGCGTCAGCGTCCAGCCTAGGCAAATGGCGTCTGAAAAGCCTCCGATTTCAGGCTGGATGATCCAGATCGGCGCGACCGACGCCGCCGACAAAGCCGCGGCTTTGCTGTCGCGGGCCAAGGGACAGCACGGCGCGCATCTGGCTTCGGCGCGCGCCTTTACCGAAACGGTGCACAAGGGCCGCGAGACCCTCTATCGCGCGCGTTTCGCGGGACTTGAGGAATCCGGGGCGGAAGCGGCCTGCAAGGCGCTGAAGTCCTCGGGCTTTTCCTGCTTCGCCACGAAAAATTGAGCGGCGCCGGCCGCTCGGATTTCGGGGCAATGAGTTTGAGAGTTTGAGTGAATGCGTGTTGGGAGTTTGTCATCCGTGTCGACGCAGCAGCCTGTCCTTGGCCTGATTGATCCGGGCCGCATCATCCGTCGTCCCCCCGTGGTCGGGATGGCGTTCCTTCATGAGACTCCGGTGCGCGCGAATGATCTCCTCGGCGCTCGCCCCCTCTCGAAGGCCGAGCGTCTGATAGGCTTCCTGCTCGGACATTTCGCCGCCAGCGCGCCGGCGCCGCGCGCTGCTCCCAGAATCCGCGTCAGCCTCACCTGTCGCGCGCCATCCGGCAAAGCGGCGGTCGAAATAAGTCTCTAGCATCCGCGCGGCGTCAGCGTCGCTTAACTGGCAGTCCCGGTAGAGCGTGTCGCATTCCTGCCGCGACATTTGCGACAGCTTGCGGCCGGCAAAGGGACCAGCCAAAACGTCCCCGTCAACATCACCCGTGACATGGTCGAGCGTCATCGCCAGGGTCGCCGTCTGCGCGCGCGACCTTTTACTCGCCTTGCGTCGTTCGGCCATGCGGGCGGCCAACATGGCGCCGAGCTTTTCCAGCGAAAACCGCTCGCCGGAAAACAGGTAGAAGGACAGGCCGCCCAGTCCGAGCGCGACGAGAAACCGGCCGCGCAACAGCACCAGCACCGCCGCCGCGAGCGCCAGAAAACCGCCGCCGCTGCGCATGCCCTCCGCGACTTGCGCGGGCGAGGCGCGCCCAAGCGCGCGCAGCCCATAGACGCAAAGCACCAGCGCCATCAGGCCGATGATGAAAATTGGCATGAATTCCCCACTGGCTGTTATTTCATTTGTGAGAGCAGAAACTTCGCTTCCATCTCGCCCTTGCGCGCCCTTGCCTCCAGCGCGGCGAATCCGCCGGCGGCATAGGCCGCCGCGGCCTTCAGCAGGCCGGCAAGCCGGCCCGGCGCGCTTCGGTCGAAGGCAGCATAGGCGCCGCCGGTCAATCGCGCCAGATCCTTGAAACAGGCTGCGGCCTCGGAATTGCCGCCCTCCTGGAAAAAGAAGCCTTTTACGCCGCGCAATCCAAGCTCTCCGGCGACGCGCGCGAGATCGTCGGCTTTTTCCTCCATGGCGTCGCCGATGAAAACAAAGGCGCCAACCGGCGCCTCCGCCTGTTCAGCTTTGATATGACGCAGCACCTTGCCGATCTGCGTCTGGCCGCCACGCACCGAAATCTTGCCCATCACCGACGCGAGCCCAGCGCCGTCGCGGATGAAGCGCGATGACCGGCATTCGCCGAAGCCTCGAAAATAGACCAGCTGGATGTCGAGACCGCCGCAGGACGACGCCGTGGCGAACATCTGCGCCTGAAGCTCTTGCGCCAGATCCCAGCTCGGCTGGCGGCTCATGGTGGCGTCGAGCGCGAAAATCAGCCGCCCGCAATCGGACGACTTGCGCACCGGGGTGTTTCGCACCGCGTCGAGAAAGGATTCGACTTCACCCTGGCTGTCCGCCGCGACGGAGCGCCGCTCCTTGTCCGCATCCATCCCAGGCCTCCCGTTTCTGGAGCCTTTAGCTCCAGCCTTTTGCTTGAACGCGCATTCGCTAACGCGGCCCTACGGGTCTTTAAGCGAACCGGGATCCACTTCGCTTGAAAACGCTTTGTAAACATGGCGCGCGAAACGGGAAACACAAGCCACGCGAATTGCGAAGCGGCTCAACTGGCGCTAGAATTTCGCATGGCCCTGAATTTGATCAAACTCTGCGTCGGCGCTGAAACCATCGCCGACCTCGAGGCGTGGATCGCCTTGCGCCGCAAATCAAAAAGTGGTTTGCATGCCCAAGCCATCCACGCCCATGTCACGCGCATGGCGCCCAAGCGCGCAGACGAATTGCTCGACGGCGGCTCGCTTTACTGGGTCATCAAGGGCCAGCTCTGCGCGCGCCAGACATTGATCGGCATTGAGCCTTTTGTTGATTCCGCTGGCGTCAAACGCTGCGCGCTGCAATTGGACGACAAGGTCGTTCCCGTTCGTCCCCGGCCCTGCCGCGCTTTCCAGGGCTGGCGCTATCTCGCCGAAAACGATGCTCCGCCCGATCTCGCCCGCCTGGGCGAGGCTCTGGACGAATTGCCGGAAGAGCTGCGTCGCGAATTATCCGAACTCGGCCTCATCTGACGGTTGCTCTTCGCCTTGCGGCTCCGTTTCATGGATCATGCCATAGTCGAGCTGCGGAATCCCGCTCTCGGTCTGCGTGAGAATGTCGGAATAGACATGGCCGAAGCGCAGGTCCAGGGGACCATAACTGTTGCGGACATGGACCTTTTGCCCGGAGGCGTCGTCCAGCCCCTCGAAGATGACGACGAAATAGGCGTCCATCGCCTCGAGATCCTCGGGGCCTAGGCCAAACAGCGGGCTTTTCTCGTCGATTGCGTGGAAGAGTGTCCAGGAAAAGGCGAAGATCGGGTTGCGACGCTGGACGAGGTCAAGCTGGCGGAAGCGCCGGAAGCGCACATTTTCTGAAGTCGCGTCGGAATACAGCATCCAGATTTCGGCCTGCGCCTCGGTGACCGAGGACCTTCGGGCGTTGGCGAGGCGCACCATCAGCATGTCCTTGCCGTCGTGTCGCCCTGCTGTCATCGCATTAGCGAACATCACTTTTGCGCGGGGCCTGGCGAAACGGGCGAAGATCAGGCCGGTATAGACCGCGAGCGTCGACATGCCCGTGAAGATTTCGAGCGTCGTGATGAGATGGCCGTAATCGTTGCGCGGATGCATGTCGCCATAGCCGACCGTGGCGAGCGTCTCGATCGAAAAATAGAACATGTCGGCGTAGGAATTCGGGCGGGCGTTGGCGACGCAGTCGCCGCCGAGCCAGAAGAGCGTCGCGAACACGCCGTTGATGACCAGGAAATAGACAGCGAAGGCCAGGAAGAACTGCGGCCAGGACAGGCTCATGCTGTCGTGGAAGGCGTCGTTCCAGAAGGAATGGGCGAGACCCTTCGTCACGAACTGGCGCCCGCCGATCTTGACGATATTGGCGCGTCTGGAATGCCTCGCGAGAATCATGGACCCGTCCTGTTCAGGCCAAGATGGCAAGGGTGCGGAAAAAGACAAGCGGGGCCGGCGCCCCTGCGCCCCTGATTGCGACCGGACGTGCATTGGGTTGCCGGTCCTCCGCAGCCTTCACATTCTAATAAAAGATTAAATTTACTTGTTCGAATTGATTTAAATTTTTGTCGAATTGATCAAAATGTTATAAGTAATAGAGATCCATATTACAACAAGCGCGGACAACTTACGCGATATGCGATAGACAAGCCGCAACCCGCATGAGATCTAGATTATGTTGACGACGCGCAAAGCGACAGTCAACGCAAATAGAGCGGAGCGCTGCGATTTAATACGCTGGCGCAGGCATGATGCCGATCCGAATTCTGCGGTGCAAGTCCGAATGTTCGGCTGATATTCAAAGTCAACAGC
>Ga0182030_10005994_pt1 | contig 25730 bp, 26 predicted proteins | sample 812S3MmetaG_FD_121299 | JGI IMG/M metagenome (GOLD analysis project Ga0182030, IMG submission 121299) | Permafrost microbial communities from Stordalen Mire, Sweden - 812S3M metaG (Illumina Assembly) | ecosystem: Environmental > Terrestrial > Soil > Wetlands > Permafrost | place: Sweden...
GCCGTTTGAAACCTGGAAACGCCGCCTTCAAGGAGTCCTCGACAGCTTCAAAGCGATCCGGTTCCGCCTCGCGAAGATAGTAAAGGCTGGAAACCAGGTCCTCCCCGTTCTTGCCTGGCAGCGCGGCCGGCCGCATGGCTTGGGGCAGGCGCACCGGAGAGCGCGGTTCGACGTTCAGCACATGGTAGAAAGTCGATGAAGCCAGCCGATGGCGGAACTCCTCAGGCGCCCGGAACAGCTTGGGAACCTGAGAGAGCGAAGACTCCATCGGGTTGTGTTCCCAACTGGGGCGAACCAGCCTGCCTTGATCCACTTCGAAGTACTTAATATCGGTTCCGTGCGAGTCGATGTGCAGGAACGGGTGCGGATATCCTTGTCGCCTCTGCTGTAGAGTTTCCCGGTCGATCAGGTAAGCGGCACCCTGGGGCCGAAGACTCAATGAATAGTCGAGGGGCTCGTAGCTTGGAACCGTCATGGAAATCCCGAATCCCACCTCCCTTGTGCGGTCGTAGGTCATCATCGCGGCCAAGCCGGACATTTCGCTGACGGCGGCGTTTAAATTACCTTGCGCGGAATTCGCCAGAATGGAGAGCGCGTCGAGCAGGGACGATTTGCCGACCCCGTTTGCTCCGATCAGGACAGTCAAGGGGCGCAGTTCCAGATTCACTTCGGCGAGGCGGCGAAATCCCCGCACTGTCAGATTGAGGAAGCGTTGCGTCGGGTTCTCCATGCCTCCATCATCCCCTAATTGTTGCAGCCAAGTGCAAACAGCGATTTGGAATTCGCCGACGAAGTCACCATGGCGAAAGCCATGGAAGGCCGCCGCGAGATGTAAGCCCTTCGCCAGGGCTGGACATTTCGGACGGGCGCATGGCCGAGGAACCCTGGAGGACCGTCATCTATATTGACGATATGACCTTCGACCCGCGTCATTACGAGAGTTTCAAGACCGGAACGCAGGGCATGAAGCGGTTCTATGACAATGTCACGGTGATCGCGTCCGCGTACCCCTACCCGGCGCATGCCGATTGGTGGTACACCCATGTTGGGAGGTGTAAACACAATGGGCCTTCTCACCCGCGCATGTGTTTGCCTGGCGCTTTCCTCTTTGGTCGCCGCCCAGTCGCAGACCGCCGCGACCTCGACGCAGACATCCGCCGCCAGCGCCAACTTCGCCTACGTGTCCGACGATGGCTGCATTCTCAACGAGGTGATCGTATTCGCCAACCGCACGACCGCGGTTAAGGCCAACGCCCCGCGGACCTCGGCGGAAGTCACCTATACGCGCTATCGTTACGATTATTGCGAGGACACCGATCTCGGCACGGACCTGGGCACCAGCTCGCGCGCGGTCTTCTCGGGAGACTTGAACCGGGCATCGCTCAATGCCACCATCAGCGGGCATACGGCCGCGGGTTCGGCGGTCACGGTGACGTTCGTGCTGATCTGGGAAGGCAAGGGCGCCGTGACGCGCAAAACGGGCGGCCCGCAAAACGCCCCCGCCGGCGCCAACGCGATGCGCACCGAGAACCTGAACCGCGGCGCGGTGGTCACGGGGAGCATGGACGAGCGGGACATCTCCGACTCGGTAGTCGGCGCCAGCCTGCACACCACGCGCAAGACGAGTTCCCAGTAATACAGGGCACGGCGCCCCCGCCCTGCCCCGCCGCGCGCCGAATCCGCGTAAACTGTGGGCATGCGCAGACTCGCTCCCGTCGCAGCTCTCTTCCTGCTCGCCATTCCGGCCGTGGCCGCGCGCCAGGTCGCCCTGGTCACCGATGGCGAACTCGGTCCCCCGGCCAGACACGGACTGGCCAAACTCCAGGAAGCTCTGCGCGCCAAAGGCTTCGAGATCGCCGCTTCGGCCGCGCAGGCCGACTACGTGATTCTCGCCGGCGCGGGACCATCGGCCACCCTGCGCGAGTTTCAGGCGCCCGCGCCCGCCGGCCGCGAGTCGCTCACCATCTGGCGAGGCCTCTACCGCGGCAAGCCCGCCATCGCCCTCCGCGGAGGCGACACGCGCGGGCTCATGTACGCCGCGCTCGACACCGCCGACCGCATCGCCTGGAGCTCCGGCGACCCATTCGAATTTGTGCGCAACACCAGCGAGAAGCCCTACCTCGCCGAACGCGGCATCTCCATCTACACCATGCAGCGCGCTTACTTCGAGAGCCGCCTGTACGATGAAGCGCATTGGAAGCGCTACTTCGACACGCTGGCGGCCGACCGCATCAACAGCTTCGTGGTCATCTTCGGCTACGAAAACGGCGGTTTCATGGCGCCCCTGTACCCCTTCTTTTTCGACGTGAAAGAGTTCCCGGATGTCGAAATGGTCGGCCTCACCAAACCCCAGCAGGCGCGCAACACGGCGGCATTTCAAACCCTGATCCGCCTGGCGCACGAGCGCGGCATTAGCGTGACGGCCGGCATCTGGGACCACATCTATCGCGGCGGCGTGCAGGGCGGCGGCATTCCCGGCGCATCGCAGAATGCCGGCCAGCGGGTGCCCGGCCTGGTGTGGGGTGTCACCGCGGACAATCTCGGCGCCTACAACAAGGCGGCGCTGCGGCGCTTCCTCGAAGTCTTCCCCGACATCGACGCCATCCAGTTCCGCATGCACGACGAAAGCGGGCTCAAGAAGGAGGAGATCGAACCGTTCTGGCACGACGTCTTCAGCGACATCAAGCGGACCCACCCCAACCTGCGCCTCGACCTGCGCGCCAAGGGCTTGCCCGACGCCGTGATCGACGACGCCCTCAACCTCGGCCTCAACGCCAAGATCAGCACCAAGTATTGGATGGAGCAGATGGGTCTTCCCTTCCATCCCACGCACACCAATACCGAGGACCAGCGCAATCGCCGTAACAGTTACGCCGATCTGCTGCGCTATCCGCAGCGCTACCGCGTGCACTGGCAGTTGTGGAGCGGCGGCACCACGCGCCTGCTGCTCTGGGGCGACCCGGACTACGTGCGCCGCTTTGCGGCCACCGCGCGGCTCTACGATGGCGACAGCTTCGAGATCAACGAAATGCTCGCCACCAAAATGCTGGGCGAGCCGCATGACGAAAAGCCGCTCGAAATCCTCAACCCCGCCTATCGCTTCTACGATTACGAATTCGAGCGCTACTGGCAGTTCTACCGTCTATGGGGCCGGCTGACGTACAACCCCGCGACCCCCGCCGAGGTCTGGGAGCACGAGTTCACCGCGCGTTTCGGAGCGGCCGGCGCGCCCGTGAGCCGGGCGCTCGAACTGGCCAGCCGTGTGCTGCCGCACATCGTGGCGGCCAGCTACCGCTACCAGAATTTCCCCACCACGCGCGGCTGGGCGGAGATGAACCGCCAGGGCAGCCTCCCGGAATACGCGGGCGAAGAGGGCAGCGACATCCAGCAGTTCCTCAACGTGCGCGACGAAGCCCGCGCCATCGTCGAGGGCAGCGATACCGCCATGCGCCGTCCGGAGGAAACCAGCCGCTGGTTCGCGGGGACGGCGGACGCTATCCTGGCGCAGGTCGCGCTGGCCGAAAAAGCCGCCGGCGGCAGCGCGGGCAAGGAGTTTCGTACCACCATCACCGACTTGAAAATGCTCGCCGCCCTGGCGCGCTATCACTCCGAGCGCCTGCCGGCGGGCGTTTGCTACAACCTCTACAAGGAGACCGGCGATCTGGCGTCTTTCGATGAAGCCATCGCGTACGAGAAACGCGCGCTCGATGCCTGGGACCAGATGGTCGCCGCCGCCGGCGATGTGTATAGCGAGAATCTGGCCTTCGGCGCGCACGCCGTCGGCTTCAGCCGCCACTGGAAAGAGGAGCGGCAGATTCTGGCGCACAACTTCGAACAGTTGCAGACCGAACGCCAAAAAGCCGTGGCGGAGGCGGGAGCCCGTCATTTCGCCCTGCATGCCGTCGTGGATGCGCCGCCCTCCGCCCGCCTGTTGCCGGTCGGACCGGGCTTCGAAATTGCCGCGCAAGTGACCGCGCCCGCCGGCGTGAAGTGGGTCCGCCTGCGTTATCGCCACGCCACCCAATACGAGGATTACCAGACGGCCGAAATGGCGCTGGATGCGAAGACGGGGAACTATACAGCGCGCATTCCCGCAGCGTTTGCCGATCCGAAGTGGGACCTGATGTACTTTGTGGAAGTAGTGGACCGGAAGGGCGCCGGCCGCATGTTCCCCGACCTGGAAGTGGAGACCCCGTACGTAGTGGTACCGGCGCACCGATAATAAAACTGCTTCTACGCCAGAATCGTCAGCGCGCTTTCCCGCAACCCCGCAACGGTCACGCCGGCGATCTTGACATCGATGAGGGCATTCGCCTCGCGGGGCGCCGCCAGTTCCACCTTCAGATAGTTCTGGGTCAGCGCGATGCCGGTTTCCGCCAGGGTCACCGCGGAAAGCGTGCGCCCCACCATGCGTTCGCGGAAAGCCAGATTTTTGGCCGCCGCCAACTGGCGCAGCACGCGATTGCGTTCCTTGCGCACCGCCATGGGCACCTGCACCGCCTCGGCCGCGGCCGGCGTGCCCGGCCGCTCCGAGTAGGTGAACACGTGCAGGTAAGTGAACGGCATCGCCGCCATGAATTGCCGGCTCTCTTCGAACTCGGCGTCGGTCTCCCCCGGGAAACCCACCATGACGTCGGCCCCGATGGCGGCGTCCGGCATCAGCGCGCGCGCCTTCTCCACCCGGTCCGCATAATGCCGCGGACGATACTTGCGATGCATGCGGCGCAGCGTCCGGTCGCACCCGCTTTGCAGCGGCGCGTGGACGTGCGCGGCGATGCGCGGCGAATCCGCCATCAGGTGCAGCAGATCGTCGGAGAAGTCCATGGGCTCGACGGAACTGAGGCGCAGCCGCTCGACATCGGTCTCCGCCAGCAGGCGGCGCAGCAGGCCGGCAAGCCGCATCGGGCTGCCCGGTTCCCTGCCCCATCGCCCCAGATTGATGCCACTGAGCACGATCTCGCGATAGCGCCGGGCGAGCGTGCGCACCTGTTCCGTCACCTCTTCGGCGGGCGCGCTGCGGCTGCGCCCGCGCACGAACGGGATGATGCAGAACGAGCAGCGGTTGTTGCAGCCATCCTGGATCTTCAGATTGGGGCGCGTGCGGTCGCCCGCGGCGTCTTCCACCGGCGCCGATAGAAACTCGCGCTGTTCGAAGATATCACCGATGTGAATGTTGCCGTGGTAGGGCGCCGCCGTGACGATCTCCGCGATCTGCGTCTTATGCGAATTGCCCACCACCCACTCGACCCCGGCCATCGACGCCAGTTCCTCCGGGGCGCGCTGCGCATAACAGCCCGTCACCAGGATCCGCGCCTCGGGGTTTTCGCGGTGCACCCGCCGGATGGTCTGGCGCACATCGTCATCCGCCGACGAGGTGACGGTGCACGTGTTGAGCACCACCAGGTCGGCGCCCGAGCGTTCGCCGGCGGAGGCAAGCCCCTTGCCCGCCAGCAACAATTCCAGAGCGGCGCCGTCGGCTTGTGTGGCCCGGCATCCAAAGTTTTGAACGAAGAACTTCTCCACTACTTGCTATGGTGACACAAGAAACCAGCAAGTCTTTGGCCACAGATGAACACCGATGAACACGGATCGCACAAAACCGCGTTATCTGCGTTTATCTGTGTTCATCTGTGGCCGACTATGCCCTCTCACACCGTGATGGCGTGATCCGCGGGGGCATCGTCGCCACGCCAGATGCGGCGCGACGTCCAGTCTTCCGGCGGTTGGCTCCAGAACGGATCGGCGGGGCTCAATCCCAGGGGCAGAAAAACACCCGCGCAAAGATACAGACTCCCGGTGGAAATGTAGCTCTCTCCCAAATGCGGCTGGTGTCCCGCCAAGCCCACCGTCAGCCATCCTCGATCGTCGAAAGTCCCCGGCGCTTCGAGCAGCCGCTTCATCACCGCGGTCAGCGCGGCGCGCACGCGCGGACCGGTCAGCGGGGCGGGCAGTTCGCCGAGCAGCGCCATCTGCGCCAGCAACTGGAACGCTCCGGTGCGGTAGCAGATGGAGCGGCCGATCGCCGGGAACGTGCCCTCCGGCGAGATCAGCCGCTCCTGGATGGCGGCATATCGCCGGGCGCGCGTCAAAATGTCCGGCACCAGCGCCTGCCACGTCTTGGCGTGAGCGCCGATATGGCGCAGCACGTCGAGCAGCATGGGCTGAATCACGAAGCTGTTGTAGTAGTCCCAGTGAAAACGCGGCCCGTCGCCATAGAGACCGTCGCCCACGTACCACTGTTCGTGCGCGCGCACGGCGTAATCGATCCGCATGGCGTCGAAGCGCTCCCCAATCATGGCGAGGGCGGCCTCCACGATGGCGGCGAAAAGCAGCCAGTTGTTCTGTCCCGGCGTGATCGCGCGGGCGGAGATCAGGCCCGCCGCCAGATTCTTCTGCGTGCCGGAGTCCAGCTTGTTCCACAATTCGTCGGGCGCGCGCAAGAGCGCCTGCGCCAGGAATCCGCAGTCCACCAGCGGTTGCGTGCCTTCATGGAAGTTGAGGAAGTCGGGCGATTGCGGGTCCGCGCCGGAGCGGATCGCCTGCCGCGCGAGGCCGGCGTAGCGTTGTTGCAGATCGCGTTCGGGACCGGCGTCGAGCGGCGCTTCCAGCCAGGGCGCGATGCCGGCGAGCAGCCGTCCGATGGCCTCCAGGTGGGTCACCTTGCGCCGGTCGGCCACGTTGCCGGTGACGCACTCCACCGGCATATTCCGTTTCAGCGTCCCGGCGGCCAGATTGGTCAACACCGGTTCCGCCACCGTCCGCAACATCCGCACCCAATACTGGCGGTCGGTTTCCGTGGCCTGGGGCGCGGCCTGGAGGCTGGCAGCCGCGGCTCCGGCCCCCGCCACGGTCCGCAAAAATGCACGCCGATGATTCATGACGCATCAGTGTAGCCCAATTGCAGCGAGGTTGGGCCCGCGACTCAAAGTCGCCGGAAGATCGTGGCGCGGACACCCGTGTATGCAAGCGTCCCGACTCATCGGGAGCTTGACTCCCGAGTCGGGTGTAAGCTTGTAGTAGCCAGGATGCCATAAAGGGATTCTGGCAGAATTGCATGGTGAAGACGAGCAGCCGGCACCTTCAATTGCGATGGTTGGAGAGAGTCGGAAGATGGTAATGCCGGGCTGACTTCTCGCCGATTTCGACGGCAAGCTCGATTAGGAGATCGACCATGAAAAGGTATCGCGCATTATCGTTCGGGCTTTGGTTGGGGTTAGCGCTGATGCCCGGATTGGCGATCATGCCCGATCCCGCGATGGCAGCGGGGGAACCGCTTATCGTCGGAGCCTGGGAAGGAACTCTTGATCCTGGTGCCCAGCCTAAGAAACGAATTCTGGTGCACATTTCCACGGAGGGGGACGGAAGTCTAAGTGGCACGATCGACTACCCTGACCAATCTATTTCGGGTATCGGGATCACCGCCATAACCTATACGGAACCTACCCTGCACTTCGAAAGCAGCAGCATGCAGGCTTCTTATGACGGCGCCATGAACAACGACAATTCAGCGATCACGGGCACTTGGAAGCAAGGCGGCGCGGCGCTGAGTCTCATCCTCAAGCGGGTGCCTTAGCGACCGGGGTTTGGTCTCCGTTGTTCTGGTGATTTCCTGCTGCCGCGAAAACACGTGGTCTTACTTCATGGCCGCCAGATGACCAGATGGTGGACGTGCATCGCACTATGATTCATGACGCATCCTTGTAGCCCATTCGCACGGCGCATCAGAGTGCGAGCGCGCCTTTATACATCATGTCCTTGAGCGGGAACTTGACAGACAGGTGAAACGGGCCAAAGCGGCTTTCCAGCGTCACTACCTTGTCGCTCACCGTAATCGGATCCGCCCCGCGCGCAAAGAAGAGCAGTAACTCCGTCGCCGACTCACCCGATCCGGTCAGCAGGTGGGCGCAAGGAATGGCCCTTTTGCCTTTGCGCTCGATACGGCTCGTTTGCTTCATCGCCTCGAGCAGGCCTTCGTTGGGATCGGAGACGCTTTCTCCCTTCCTGCCCTTGGGCGGCGGCAGCAAAGGCATTCCGCGCAGCCGGATCACGTAGAACCGTGCGGTTTCTGCGGGCAGTTCCGGGCCGCCGGCAAGACGGATGGGCTGGGCGCTTTCCCAGCGCGCGAGCACCCGGAACTGCACGGACTGGCCCATGTCGGTGCTTGGAACCGGCGGCGGACGCTCACCGATCGGCACACTCGTGGCCGCCCCGGGTGGGCCGGTCGGATTGGCGCCGGGAACGCCTCCTCCCGGTCTCGCCACGCCCTCGTAGGATGCGGTTTCACGCTTCCGTTCGGCCTCGAACTGCGCAATTCCTTCCCGCGCCCAGGGGGACTGTTCGAGCAGAATCCGCTTCTCCTCGCCGCTCCAGCCGGCGGGGTCTTTGCTTTCCCAGAATTCCTTGCGCGCGGCCTGTAGGGCATGGAACGCCGGCCATGCGGTCGCGGCCCGCAGCAGGCGCCTTCTTGTTCGGAGCATCAGGTACGTCCTTATTCCATGGTAGCTGGACAAGGGCCGCGGCCAAAATCGGGGTTCAGAGAGAACTGGGCTCCCGAGACGCCGAAGCACCTCCGCCGGTGGCCCGCCGCCGGTGGCCGCCGCCCAGCCGCGATATACTGTTATTTCGGACTCTAACTCACCCCTACGCCCATGGCTGAAATGAGCGTCATCTGGCTCCGCGTCGCCGCCGCGTTCTATTCGCTCGGCCTGCTGCATGCCATTCTTACCCTGGTTCGCCGCCGCGAGCACCTGTTTCGCGTCGCCATGACCGCCTTCACCCTGGGCATGGTCTTCCACTTCGTCTCCATCGTCGAAGAGGGCATCGTCAACAATCGCTGCCCCATCGCCAACTTCTACGAATCCCTCTCCATGTGCGCTTTCCTGGTGGCGGTGGTCTATCTCGGGGTGCAGTTGCGCTACCACGTGGAGAGCCTCAGCGTGTTCATCTTCCCGCTGGTCTTCGTGATGGCGCTGGTCGCCACCCTGGGGAATCCGGTGAACGCCTGGAGCAGCCCCATCGTGCGCACCACCTGGCTCACCGTGCATATCGTGCTGGTCCTGCTGGGATATGCGGCGCTGCTTTTTACGGCCGTGGCTTCGGTGCTCTACCTCTTCCAGGAACGCGAGCTCAAGAGCAAGAAGCCCAACAAATTCTATTACCGGCTGCCCCCACTGGGCACGCTCGACGAGCTGGTGTCCAAATTCATGGCCGTGGGATTCGTGCTGATTACTCTCGCCGTGATCGCCGGCGCCACCTGGGCGTTCATCGAACTGAAGGCGGATTGGATCCGCCAGCCGAAGATCGCGATTTCCTTCTTCACCTGGGGCACCTACCTCGCCATGGTGTGCCTGCGCGTCACCGCGGGATGGCGCGGGCGCAAGGCGGCGATCATGACGCTCACCGTGGTCGGGTTTTCCGCGGTAACGTGGGCGGCCCATGCGCGGCTGGGAAGCCTCCTGCTGAAATGAAACTGCTGATCACAGGAGTGAGCCACAAGACGGCGCCCGTCGAGGTGCGGGAATGCCTGGCATTCCGCGAGGAGACTCTGCCCGCCGCCCTGGCCGATTTGAAATCGCGCGTGGGCGTCAGCGAAGCCGTCATCCTCTCCACCTGCAACCGCGTGGAAATCACCCTGACCACCGAGGACGCCGCCGACCCGCAGGCCATCGTGGACGCCTTCCTCACGGACCATAAAGCCGTGAGCGCGGCCGGCATCGGGCCGCACCTTTACCGGCACGAAGGCCGCGACGCCATACACCATCTCTTCCGCGTGGCCGCCAGCCTGGATTCCATGGTGGTCGGCGAACCGCAGATCCTGGGACAGCTCAAGGCCGCTTACGCCACCGCCAAGAATTGCGGATCGCTTTGCGGCTGGCTGGACGGCCTCATCAGCCGCTCCTTCAGCGTGGCCAAGCGCGTCCGCTCCGAGACCGGCATCGGGCAGATGGCGGTTTCCGTCAGTTACGCGGCGGTGGAACTGGCGCGCAAGATTTTCGGCACCCTCAATAACCGCACGGTGATGATTGCCGGCGCCGGAAAAATGAGCGAGCTGGCGGCGCGCCACCTGCGGCGCTCCGGCTGCTCTCACGTCTTCGTCACCAATCGCACGCACGAGCGCGCCGTGGAAATGGCCAAGCTTTTCCAGGGCACTCCGGTGGAGTACACCCGCTTCACCGCCATGCTGCCCGAGGTCGATATCCTGATCGCCAGTTCCGGCGCGCCGCACTACATTCTGCACAAGGACGAGATGCAGCGCGTCATCTCGGCCCGCCGCAACCGGCCGATGTTCCTCATCGATATCGCCGTGCCGCGCAACATCGAGCCCTCCATCAACGAGCTGGACAACGTCTTCCTCTACGATATCGACGACCTGCAGGAAGTGGTCAACTCCAACCTCCGCGAGCGCATGAAAGAGGCGGACCACGCCGAGACGCTGGTCGCCGAGGAAGTGGAGCGCATGATGGCGCGCCTCCAGGTGGCCGAGGTCACGCCCGTCATCGTCAGCCTCCAGGAACAGCTCGAACAGATCCGCTCCGGCGAGATCGAAAAGGTGCGCCGCCGCCTCGGTCCGCTCACCCCTCAGCAGGAAGAGGCGCTGGAAGCGTTGACCCACGGCATCATCAACAAGATCGCCCACGGTCCCATCTCGGAACTGCGCACCCACGCCGGCAAGCCCGAGGGAGCGCACGTCATCGCCACCATACGAAAGGCGTTCCACTTACAGGACTGATTCATACCGAGGAATGATCTCATGCTCGTCATCGCGTCCCGAGGTTCGCAGCTCGCATTGTGGCAGGCCCGTTGGGTCGCCGCGCAACTTTCCGGCGCCGGCCACGAATGCCGCATCGAGATCATCAAAACCACCGGGGACAAGATCACCGACGTTCCGCTGGCCAAGGTCGGGACCAAGGGCCTCTTCACCAAGGAGATCGAGGAGGCGCTGCTCGATGGGCGCGCCGATCTGGCCGTACACAGTCTGAAAGACCTGCCCACCGAGTTGCCCGAGGGCCTCGTGCTGGCGGCGGTGCCCGAGCGCGAAGACCCGCGCGATGCCGTGGTGGGTAGGAAGCTGGCCGATTTGGCCCTGGGCGCGAGGGTCGGCACCAGTTCGCTGCGCCGCGCCGCGCAATTGCGCCAACTGCGGCCCGATCTCCAGGTGGAATCGGTACGCGGCAACCTGGACACGCGCTTGCGCAAGTTGGATGAAGGCCAGTACGACGCCATTCTGCTGGCCGCGGCGGGCCTGAAGAGGTTGGGCTGGGGCAACCGGATCGCCGAAATTCTGGCGCCCGAACAGATGTGTCCGGCGGTGGGCCAAGGCGCGCTGGCGATTGAAGCGCGCGCCGGTTTCGACGGCGTCGCGGTGTTGGACGACGCCGCCACGCATACTGCCGTGATGGCCGAGCGTGCCGTGCTGGGCGCGCTCGGCGGCGGTTGCCAGGTCCCCATCGGCGCCTACGCCACGGTGTCCGAAGGCCGCGTCCAAGTACTGGCGATCGTGGCAGCTCCCGATGGCAGCCAGGTGATCCGCGCGAACGCCGAAGGCGCGGCGGCTGATGCGGCCGCGATCGGCGCCCACATGGCCGCCGATTTGCTCGACCGCGGAGCCCGCCAGATCCTGGAGGCGGTCTACTCATGAACTCTCCCTCCGCATTCTCCGCACTCCCCACGCGAGGCCCTGAAATCTCCGCTTCCCCCGCGCTCTCCTGTTTTGATTTTGCTGCTGTGTTCTCCGCGTCTTCCTCCGCGCCTCCGCGTCTCCGCGTCAAACTCACTCTCTCGAGCCTTGAAAGGCCATCCTCGTGCCACTGAAGGTCTACCTTGTCGGCGCCGGGCCCGGAGATCCGGAACTCATCACCGTCAAGGGCCGCCGCGTCCTGCAGCAGGCCGATTCCGTTCTCTACGACCATCTCGCCAATGCGGCACTCCTCGACCTCGCCCCGCCCCACGCCGAACGCCTCTACGTCGGCAAGAAGAAATCGGCGCACGCATTCTCTCAGGAGGAAATCTGCGCCCTCCTCATCGAGCGCGCGCGCCGCGGCCTGACCGTGGTGCGCCTCAAGGGCGGCGACCCCTTCATCTTCGGACGCGGCGGCGAGGAAGCCGAAGCCCTGGCCGATGCCGGCATCCCGTTTGAAATCGTGCCCGGCGTGACGACGCCCCTGGGCATTGCCGCCTACACCGGCGTGCCGCTCACCCACCGCGAACACACCTCCGCCGTCACCTTCGTCACCGGACACGCCGTCCAGGCAATCGATTGGGCCAAAGTCGGGCACGCCGAGACGCTGGTGATCTTCATGGGACTTACCACGTTTCCCGAAATCGCCCGCCAGTTGATGGCGCACGGGCGCTCGCCCGATACGCCCGCCATGGCCGTGCGCTGGGCCACCCGGCCGGACCAGCAGACCATCACCGGCACGCTTGCCGACCTCCCCGGGAGGCTCGGCGGAATGAAACCGCCGGCCACCATCGTCATCGGTGAAGTGGTCCGCCTGCGCGCCAAGCTCGATTGGTTCGAGCGCCTGCCGCTGTTCGGCAAGCGCATCGTGGTGACGCGCGCCCGCGAGCAGGCCGACACGCTCGCCTCGCGCCTCTCCGCGCTCGGCGCCGGCGTGGTCGAACTGCCCACGATCGAGATCCGCCCGCCCGCCGACCCCGCGCCGCTCGATCGCGCCATCGCCCAACTGGATACTTACGATTGGATCGTCTTCACCAGCGCCAACGGCGTGCGCTTCTTCCTCGACCGCCTCGATGCCGGAGAGCACGACCTGCGCCAACTGCGCGCCCGAATCTGCGTCATCGGCCCGGCCACGCGTGCCGCCGTCGAGGCGCTGCACCTCAAGGTCGATCTCATGGGCAAGGAGTACGTCGCCGAATCGCTGCTGGAGGCCTTCGCCGCTCACCACATGGCGGGCCAGCGCGTCCTGTTGCCGCGCGCCGCCGTGGCCCGCGACCTGGTGCCCGCCGAACTTGCCCGCCGCGGCGCGCATGTGGATGTAATGGAGGCGTACCGCACCGTCGCGCCCGAGCATCTGGCCGGACAGGCGCGCGAGATCCTGGCCAACCGCCCCGATTGCCTCACCTTCACCAGTTCCTCCACCGTGCGCAACCTGGTGCAAGCCGCCGGAGCCGAAGCGCTGCGCGGCATTGCGGTGGCTTCCATCGGGCCCATCACCACCGAAACCGCGCGCCGGCTCGGCGTCGAGGTGGCTGCCCAGGCCAAGGTCTTCACCGTGGATGGTCTTGTCGAAGCCGTGCTTGGGTTGTACACTGAAATGACTCCCCCGTCAGAATAATGAGATCGCACATCATTGGTGTTGCGGGTCCGTCCAGCTCGGGGAAATCCGAACTGGCAAAGCAGCTTGTTCGAAAACTGCCCGGGACCTCGATTGTTTCCCTGGATTCCTACTATCGCGGCATGGAGGAGATCCCCCTCGAAGAGCGGAAAAAGGTCAACTTCGACCACCCCGATTCTCTCGACTGGGAGCTGTTGCACGAGCATCTGCTGGCCATCGCCGGAGGGCGCGCCTTCCACGAGCCCGTCTACTCGTTCGCCGATTATGCGCGCACCGCCCGGACGCGCCGCATCGAGCCCACCGGGTTCCTGATCGTCGAGGGCCTGTTCGTCCTCTACTGGCCGGAGCTGCGTGCCATGCTGGATACCAAGGTGTTCGTGCAGACCGATCCCGCGGTGTGCTTTCATCGCCGCCTTACGCGCGACGTGGCGGAGCGGGGACGCACGCCGCAGAGCGTGTTCGAGCAGTACGAACGCACCGTGCGCCCCAGCGCCGAATGGTTTGTCTACCCGACGGAAAAGTACGCGGACCTGGTGGTCTCTGGCGTCGAACCCTTCGAGCGTTCCACCAGCGCCGTCATCGCCGAAATCAGTGGGACAGACGATCGCCTCGCGTCGTCTGTCAACACACCTACTTCAGCGGCTTGAACATCAGATTGCGGAACTGCACCACGCTGCCCTTATTGTGCTGCTGCAACGCGCAGTAGCCCTTCGTGTAGGTGTTCTTCTCATCGACGAAATCGGTTGCCACCTTGTCGTTCACCTTGATGATGATGTGGTTGCCCTGCGCGATGATGTGCTGCGTGCCCCACACGTCGTCGGGAATCAACACGTCAAAGACCTTGTGAAAGCCGTAGAGGCTGCCGGTCCGCACCGGGTCGGTGTGGCTGCTGTCCACCTGCGCCTCGTAGCCCTTGGGGAAGCCGGGGCCGAACGTTGTCCGGAAATACATTCCCGAATTGCCCATGTGGCCGATCTTCACTTCGGCCTTGAACTCCAGGTTCTCGCCTTCCCGCACCATCCAGAACAGATGGCTGGCCTCGCCATCTCCGGTGATGCAACCGTCGCGCACGGTCCAGCTCTCCGGGTTCTGGTTGGCCTTCCACCCGTCGAGGGTCTTGCCGTCGAACATGCTGATCCAGCCATCTTTGTCATCCGCCGCCATGGCGCATGAGGCCAGGAGCGCGGCGGCAATCAGACCGAGCGAAAACGTTTTCATAACTTGCATCTTCCCTCCTTTACTTCTCCGCCGCAACCCCGGTCAGCGTGACATAGGGCTTGCCGACTTCCTGCGCGTCCACCACGGCCACCGCGGCCACATGCACGATGTCGTTGACTTCGCTGCCGCGCTGCAACACGTGCACCGGGCGGCTCAAGCCCGTCAACAGCGGCCCGATCATCTCCGCGCCGCCCACCCGCTGCAAGAGCTTGTAAGCGATATTCCCCGCTTCCAGGGTCGGGAACACCAGCACATTAGCGCCGCCCTTGAGCGTGCTGAACGGGTACGTTTCTTCGATGATCTGCGGCGTCACCGCGGTGTCGGCCTGCATCTCGCCATCGATCATCAGCCCGGGGGCTCGCTGTCGGACCAGGTCCACCGCCCGGCGGACCTTGTCGGAGTGCGCGTGACGCGTGCTGCCGAAGTTAGAGAAGCTGAGCATCGCCACCCTCGGCTCCTGGTTGAAGCGCCGCGCCTTCTCCGCCGCCATGATGGCGATCTCCGCCAGGTCCTCGGCCGTCGGATCGATGTTGACCGTGGCGTCGGCCAGGAAGTAGATGTTGCCCTTCTGCGTGATCATCACGTACACGCCCGCCACACGGCGCAACTCCGGCCGAATGTCGATCACCTGCAGCGCGGGACGGATGGTGTCGGGATAGTGCGTGGTCAATCCGCCGATCAGCGCGTCGGCATCGTTGAGACGCACCATCATGCTGCCGAACGTGGTCGGGTTCAAGATGGTCTGTTCCGCCTCGGTGCGCGTGATGCCCTTGCGCTGCCGCAGGCTGTAGAACTCCTCGGTGTACTCCTCCAGGCGGGCAAAACGCTTGGGATCGATGATCTGCGCGCCATCGAGATGAAGGCGCAGTTCATCGATCTTGGCGCGGATCTTCGACTCGTTACCCAGCAGAATCGGTAGCGCGATCTTCTCGTCCAGCAGGATCTGGCAGGCGCGCAGGATCTTGCCTTCCTCGCCTTCCGTGAAGACAACCCGCTTGGGCTGCTTCTGCGCCTTGTTGATCATGGCGCGCATGACTTCGTAGGCCCTGCCCAGGCGGCTTTCCAGGTCCTCGCGATATTGCTTGATATCCACCGGTTGCTGCGCCACGCCGCTGTCCATGGCGGCCTGCGCCACCGCCGACGCCTCCCAGATCAGCACGCGCGGATCGAACGGCTTGGGAATAATGTACTCGCGCCCAAACTCCAACCGGTCGATCGAATAGGCGCGCAGCACGCTGTCTGGCACGTCTTCCTTGGCCAGGGATGCGAGCGCCATGGTGGCCGCCAGCTTCATCTCGTCGTTGATGGTGGTGGCGCGAACATCGAGCGCGCCGCGGAAGATGAACGGGAAGCCCAACACATTGTTCACCTGGTTGGGATAGTCGCTGCGTCCGGTGGCCACGATGGCGTCGGGCCGGGCGGCCAGCGCGTCGTCGTAGGTGATCTCGGGGTCCGGGTTCGCCATGGCGAAAATGATCGGGTTCGGCGCCATGCCCTTCACCATGTCCTGCGTCACGCAACCCGCTTGCGACAGCCCGAAGAAAACGTCGGCGCCCACCATGGCTTCCTGCAGCGTGCGCGCGTTCGTCTTGGAGGCATACCGCGCCTTGTAGGGATTCATGTGCTCGGTGCGGCCTTCATAGATCACGCCCTTGGTGTCGCACATCACGATGTTTTCCAGGCGCACCCCCAGCCGGACGTAGTGGGCCGCGCAGGAAATCGCCGCCGCACCGGCGCCGTTGAACACCACCTTGATGTCCTCGATTTTCTTGCCGCCGATCTCCAGCGCGTTGATCAGGCCCGCGCCACTGATGATCGCCGTGCCGTGCTGATCGTCGTGGAACACCGGGATCTTCATCGTCTTGCGCAGCGTCTCTTCGATGTAGAAGCACTCCGGCGCTTTGATGTCTTCCAGGTTGATCCCGCCGAAAGTCGGCTCCAGAATCTGGCAGGTGCGGATGATCTCCTCGGGATCTTTGGTGTCCAACTCGATATCGAACACGTCGATATCCGCAAAGCGCTTGAAGAGCACGGCCTTGCCTTCCATCACCGGCTTGCCGGCCAGGGCTCCGATATTGCCGAGGCCAAGCACGGCGGTGCCGTTCGACACTACGCCGACCAGGTTTCCCTTGGCGGTGTATTTGTAGGCGAGGCTGGGGTCGCGCTCGATTTCCAGGCACGGAACGGCAACCCCCGGAGTGTAGGCCAGGCTGAGATCACGCTGGGTACGGCACGGCTTGGTCGGGATCACCGACAACTTGCCGGCAGGAGATGAGGAGTGGTACTCCAGGGCATCTTCGGGACGAATTTTCATATGGGCGGACCCTTTCAGCGACAATTATACCCTGTAGTCTTATTCAACAGGGAATGGGGGGCGACAGCACCACCCATCCCAGGTGCGTAGCCTGGCGGTGTAAAATCACCCTTATGGAAAAAGCCAACGCCGTCCCCAAGGACATCGACGAGTACCTGGCAGGCATCCCGGAACCTGCCCGCGGCACCTTGCAGAAGATTCGCGCCATGATCCGGTCCGCGGCGCCGCCGGAGGCCACCGAGGCCATCAGCTATGGGATGCCCGCGTTCAGGTACAAAGGACCGCTGATGGCGTTCGCCGCGTTCAAGAACCATTGCAGTTTGTTCCCCATGAGCGGGTCCGTGATCGAGCAGTTCCAGGACGAGCTCAAGGGCTACCACACATCCAAAGGCACCCTCCAATTCCCCGTGGACAAGCCGCTGCCGGCGGCTCTGGTGAAGAAGATGGTGAAGGCGCGCGTCGCGCAGATCGAACAGAAAGAGCGGGGCTGATGGCGCCCTTCGCGACACCGCGCCGCCGGCGTCCATGCCGGCGCTTCTATGTTATGGTAAGGGTTCTCGAAAGGGTTTCGGACCGTGGCACGGCCGGAAGCTTCGGAGCGCCGGTTGCGGAGCCCGCGGCAGCGGCCAGGCTCCCCAATTCCGCCGCCAGCAGCGACGCGGGATAAAGGCTCTTTATGGAAACTCGATACGCACCCAACCCCGTTGGGTATCAAAAGCTGGGCACAGCGGATCTGCGCGCCTCATTTCTGGTGGAATCGCTGTTTGTGCCCGAGAAACTGGAACTGCTCTATTCGGACGTGGACCGGGCCATCATCGGCTCCGCCGTGCCCGTGGCCTCACCCATCCAACTCATCCCCGACGCCGAATTGCGCGCCGCGTATTTCTGCGAACGGCGCGAGTTGGGCGTGCTCAATATCGGCGGCCCGGGCGCCGTGGAAGTGGACGGCAAGCGTTTCGAAATGGCCCGGTTCGATTGCCTCTACGTGGGCCGCGGCAGCCGGAGCATTTCGTTCTCCAGCCAGGACGCCGCCACTCCCGCCGCTTTTTACCTGCTGAGCTATCCGGCCCACGCCGCCTATCCCACCACGCTGATTCCCCTCGCCAACGCCAACCCGCTGCACCTCGGCACGGTGGCCGACGCCAACCGCCGCACCATACACCAGTACATCCACGCCGGCGGCGTCAAGAGTTGCCAGTTGGTGATGGGCTACACGCAACTTCACGAGGGCTCCGTGTGGAACACCATGCCGGCGCACACCCACACGCGGCGCTCGGAAATCTATCTTTATTTTGACCTCGGAAAGGCGCGCGCCATGCACTTCATGGGCGCGCCGGAAGAAACACGCCACATCGTGGTTTCCGACCGCCAGGCCGTGATTTCGCCCAGTTGGTCCATCCACTGCGCCTGCGGCACGGGCTGCTACGCCTTCTGCTGGGGCATGGGTGGTGAGAACCAGGAGTTCGCGGACATGGATGCAGTGCCGCTGGAGAGGCTTTCTTGACGATGATTCTCGACAAATTCAGTCTCAACGGGAAAGTTGCGGTGGTCACCGGCGCCGGCCGTGGTCTCGGCCAGGGCGCTGCCCTCGGGTTCGCCGAAGCCGGCGCCGATCTGGCGCTGGTGGATATCGCTGATACCGATGAAACCGCCGCCGGGGTCCGCGCCCTGGGCCGCCGCGCCTGCCAGATCCACGCGGATCTGCTGGACCGCGCCGTCATTCAGCCGCTGGTCGATCAAGTGGTGCGCGAACTCGGCGGCATCGATATCCTGCTCAACAACGCCGGCATCATCCGCCGGGCGCCGTTCCTGGAGTTCGCCGCCAAGGATTGGGACGATGTGATCCAGATCAACGAGAGCGCGATTTTCTTCCTGTCCCAGGCCGTGGCCAGGCAGATGGTGGCGCAGGGACGGGTCGGCAAGATCATCAACACCGCCTCCATGCTCTCTTTCCAGGGCGGCATCCGCGTGCCCTCGTACACCGCGTCGAAGAGCGCCGTCATGGGCCTCACGCGCTTGATGGCCAATGAACTGGCGCCGCTCCACATCAATGTCAATGCCATCGCGCCCGGCTATATGGCGACGGACAACACCGCCCCGCTGCGCGCCGACCCGATACGCAGCGCGGAAATCCTGGGCCGCATTCCGGCCGGCCGCTGGGGCCTGCCCGAAGACTTGCAGGGCGCCCTGGTGTTCCTGGCCTCCGCCGCGGCCGATTACGTGACGGGTCACACGCTGGCTGTCGATGGCGGCTGGCTCTGCCGGTAGTCAATCCGTAATACCGAGCAGAGTCTTCGCCCACACGCGATGTTCGATTGCCCGAAGAAAACCGCCTGCTGGCGCGACCCCTTCTATTGTCCGAGACGCACGCACAGCGCCAGATAGAAAACGGTGCTGACCGCAATCACCGCGCCGTGAGGAAGCCCCAGCGCCTTTTTGTTCTTCACGTCGAGTTCTTCGTTCTTCAGGTACGCCGGCCGCCCGCTCTTCATTTCGCTGAGGATAAAACTCACGTTGAAGAACGTCCTTTTGAGCCGGCCGCGGGCCACCACCAGGATGATGGCCATCACGCCGCCAATCAGGGCGGTAACGAAGAAGATTCCGAACCAGCGCTCCCACCCCACCAGGGCGCCGATGGCGGCCATGAGTTTCACGTCGCCGGCGCCCATCGCCCGCAAGGCGTAGAGCGCCGCATAGATGCCAAACGCCACTGCCAGACCAACCAGCGAGAACACCAGGCCAGCTTGCGGCGGACCGATGAGGGTGTTCATGGCTATGCCAAGCATCGCGCCGGTGACCGTGAGCCAGTTCGGAATCCGCCGGTAGAGCACATCGAACACGGCCGCGGCCAACAGCATGACGAGCAGTACCATCTCCACTTTCTGTGGAGGGAGAGCGAACAGATTCATGGAGTGATCATTGTAGCGCGCTTATTGTGGGTGCTTGACGCGAGCGCGCTTGATATGAGCGCTCGGCGCGATCACAATGCTGGATTGCCGGTGCGGTGGTTTCCGGCGTGAATTGGTAAATCCTTTAGCGACTTTCGGGGAGTTATCCGCTGCCCTGCGATGAATCGGCGCTATTCGCTTGAGATTGCGCCCAAACGATTGCAACGAAGTCGGGCACGGTGGCGTTCAAAATATCCAGGAGCTGACTCAAGCTACGGCCGCCGTCGCCTGCCTGCTGCTCAAGCTTCGTCATAACCGGGGCTTGTTCCTGGCGGAAGATCTCGATCGGGAAGGACTGAGGGTGTAGCGCGCGGACACCCCACGTCACCATGTGGTCTGGCCTGAAGTGGCGAAGGTCCAGAATGATACCTGAAAAGGGGGTTGAATGGAAACGGGCCGGCAGCAAACGTTGGCACCGCGCCATGATCTACCTATGAATCGGAGAACGTTCCTTGGCGTGGCCGCGGGCCTGACCCTGGCGGATGCGGGCGCACAGACCCGCTCATCCATCCCTGTCATCGATACCCACATCCACCTGTACGATCCGTCGCGTCCTCAAGGCGTCCCGTGGCCCAACAAGGAGAACAGGATCCTCTATCAAACTTCCCTGCCGCCGCGATACCGCAAGATCGTGGAGCCGCTCGGCATCGTGGGCGCGATTGAAGTCGAGTGCAGCCCGTGGCTGGAGGACAACCAGTGGGTGCTGGACATCGCGCAAGACGACGCCATCATGGTGGGAACCGTGGGGCACCTGGTGCCCAGCCGCTTTGCAAATGTCGGCCAAATGGCGTATGATGAGTAGCCAGAGGGCCAGTATGGAAACAGAAGCGATTGCTGAGATTCTGGGCGGGCGGAAGGTGCTGGGCAAGGCTATCAAGAGCCCTGGCGATCTGGCACAACTTGTCCGTGCGGGCCTGCCGGCAGGTTCCGTTTCGGCGCTGGCCGAAAGGCTCCATCTGGGCAACGGTGTTCTGTCACGGAAGCTCGGCATTCCGCAGCGAACGCTGACCCGCAGGCTGAGCCTCGGATCACCGCTGACGGCCGCCGAATCGGATCGTACCGTCCGCATGGCGCGCGTATATGCGAATGCCATTGAAATGATCGGCGACCAGGACAAAGCCATTGAATGGCTTGGCACTCCGAACCGGGCGTTGGGCGGCGAAAGGCCCCTGGATCAGCTTGACACCGACACGGGCGCGCGCATGGTGGGAGACATCCTGGGCCGCATAGCCTATGGCGTCTACAGCTAATGCAGTTCTGGAGGGTATGCCGCCGCCGCTATGCGGCAGCGGCCGCGAGCGGCGAGGGTGCTCGCCGGTATGGGGGCCGATGGAACAGCCGGGGAGTGCGCATGGTCTACGCCTCAACCTCCCTGTCGCTCGCCGCAGTTGAGACGTTCGTCAACCTGGAGCCAAATCTAAGACCGGCGGACCTGGTGTCGATTGAAGGTGTTATACCGGATGCGATTCGGACCGTTACGTTCGACGTGAAGGCTCTTCCGCCGCGCTGGTACGAAACGAGAGACGAGTCTTTACATCGATTCGGGGACGAGTGGATTCGGGATGGATCGAGCGCCACTCTGCTGGTTCCATCGGCGGCGATCCGCGGGGAATGGAATTTGCTGCTGAACCCGGCTCATGCTGACTTCTCCAAGATCGAATTTCGGGATCCGAAGCCGTTTGAGTTTGACGTGCGGATGTTCCGGTAGGCGCAGGGCAAAAACCTCCTGTAGATACTTGACAATAAGGGGTTGGCTACCCGTCGTGGATTGGGGCCACGATGGCGGCCTGGGCGGCGGCTGGGCGCGTGCTCGCGCGGGCCTGATGGGCTTGCCCCTTATTCCGCCTGCATGGAAATCGAAAACTCCATCTTCGCAGTGGCGCTGCCGCGGTAGGTGCCGCATGCGTTCCTGCCACCAGTCGGAAATGGCGCGCAGGTCGTCGCGTTCGTAGCGCTTCTCGACGATCTCGAAGCTGCCGCGGGTGTAGAGCAGGACGTCCATGGGAAAATCGACGTCGGCGGCGCAGAGGCGGGTGGCATCGAAAGCCAGAATGCCGACTTTGAAGGCCAACATGGACTCTTTGGGGGTGAGGGAGCGCTCCAGGATGGGCTTGCCGAAGCCGGTGGCGCCAGCGTCATTCGTCGGCTGCGATCCGTTCGAACTGATTGATGCGGACGATTCCCTCCGGAAAGATAGCGCGGATCTCCAGTTGTCCTCCCATGGCGACGATGCAGCGGCGCAGCGTGCTGACGTACATGTCGGTCCGGCGTCCGAGCTTGGAAACCGCCGATTGATCCACGTTGAGTGCCCGCGCAAGTTCTTGCTGCGTCCGGATCGCCCTCGTTACAACGCGGTCGATCGGTGGGCGGTTTTCGCCATAGGAGAACGCGGCACCGAACCATTCAGCCCAAAACCATGAGGTCGTGGCCGCCGTTCGGATGTGGATACTCAAAAGGGATACGTGAACGCGGGAATTTCTTACCGTTCAAGGGTAAACTGGGGTTGAACGATAGATTTCTAGCGGAGCCGGTTTGGTAGCCTTGTGGCGCGTCTAAATGCTTGATTTGACAACACCTTCACACCTCGACGAATTGAAGTCTGAACTGCGGAGCGACTGGCCAGCGATTTTTCATGCGAGGCAGACAACGGCAAAACGCCGCGGCCGGCTCGGCGCGCTGCTGGCTGGCGAAGACTCGGCCGATGCCAACGTCGTCGTGTACGGCTCAATGGCTCGCGGTGAGATGACCAGCGAAAGTGATCTCGACTGGACCCTTCTATTGGACAAGCCGGTGGATCCCGCAGATCTTGCGACAACACAACGGATCGCCTCGAAGATCTATGCGGCGAAGTTTGCCGAGCCAGGGAAGACCAACATCTTCGGCTCGATGACTTCCAGCCATTCCCTAGTTCACGACATCGGCGGCCAGGACGACACCAACGCGAACACCACCCGACGCATTCTGCTTCTCCTTGAGTCGTACGTGCCCGCAGGCCGTGAAGCCTATGATCGAGTGCGCCGCCATATTCTTCACCGTTATGTGGAAGATGATTACGGCCTGAGTTTCGGAAGTGGCCAGAAGATCGTGCCGCGATTCTTGTTGAACGATCTTTCGCGTTACTGGCGTACAGTCACGGTAGACTTCGTGCACAAGCAGCGAGCGGACGCAGGCGAGAAGTGGGCATTGAGGAACGCCAAACTACGGATGTCCCGGAAGCTCATTTTTGCAGCCGGCCTCCTGGTTTGCTTCGAGTGCCATCTGGACCCAGATGCTGAACGCGCTCGGCGGGAGCTGAGAGATCCGAACGGTGGAAGTGCCGAACTGATCCGCTATCTCGAGCAGCAGTTCTCGCTTCCTCCATTGGAGATTCTTGCTCGTTCCGTCCTTCGACGTGCAAAACCAGAAACGGCCAAGCTGCTATTCGACAACTACGAGGCATTCCTGGCGCTTATGGACAGCCACGAACAGCGCGCCGTTCTAAAAAGTCTTGATCCTAGCGAAGCCCATACCAACGAAGTTTTCAAGCAGGTGCGTCAGATCAGTCATGGCTTTCAAGACGGGCTGACGTGCCTATTTTTCCGAGACAACAAAGAGCTATACTCCTTGACTGAGTTTTACGGGGTGTTTTGATGCGACCAATTGGATTTTCGACCGGGGCAATTGCCAAGGGCGATTTCCGCCGCGCGCTCGAACTGATGGCGCCGTTTAGGTTGCCGGCAGTAGAGCTTTCTGCTTTACGGCTCCACGAACTTCCTTGCCTAGCCGAAGCAGCAAACGATCTTGACCTTGCGGGATATCGTTACATTTCCGTCCACGCCCCGAGCCAATTTGCGCCGGCAGACGAGGGACGAGTTGCTTCCTTGCTTGCGGGACTTGCCGAACGAGGATGGACTATCGTCCTTCATCCGGACGTCATCTTCAGCGATGCGCTGTGGCTCGATTTTGGCGACAAACTCCTGATCGAAAACAGCGACAAGAGAAAGTCCGTGGGCAGGACCGCAGTTGAGATGGCATCGTTGTTCGGCCGTTTTCCGGACGCACGCTTTTGTTTTGATGTTGGACATGCCCGCCAAGTGGACCCCACGATGAATGAGGCTTACCTAATTCTTCAGTATTGTCGCCCCAGGCTCAGCCAGCTTCACATCAGCGAAGTAAACTTTTTTAGCAGGCACGATCCGCTGTCCGCCGCCGCCATTGAAGCGACTCGTAGGATCTCCCACCTGGTGCCGGAGCAAGTGCCCGTCATTTTGGAAACGCTGATTGACCACGGTCAAAGCACAATCGATGCCGAAGTGCATCGCGCAGTCGAGGCTCTGAGTCCGGCCCTGCCGATCGCGGTTTGAATCACTGAGTATCTCGGCCCCTCCCGGGAGAGCATTTCCGACATGGATATCGGCTCGAGAATAGGTCGGGCGACGTGCTATGTGGGTCTTTGCCGTCCCTCGCGGCTTTTCAAGTGTACGGCGCGTCGAATTGGGGTCGTGATCGCCAACCTTCCGGACCTTTGTCGATCGATATCCAGTGTCTTGACGGCCTGCCTCGGCACTGGAACCGTCCAGAGTGGCAAGCGGTCGTGGTTCACACGAAATGGGCGAATTCCGTCTGTAGGCAGCGAGCCCTGGCCCATTTTTGAGGCGCCGTAGCCAAATTCAAATCTTGTTGACAGCCAGGTTAATCCCGATCCCCGTCGTGGATTGGGGCGCCACATCGATGCCAAGTCGAAGAACCGGCAGATCCGGTTGAAACACGGTGGAGGGGCACTGGGACCGGCCCGACGAAAGCGCGCGCGCAGCGCCGAAAGATACAGATTACTTTCCCGGGGCCCTCGACGCCGGGGTAGCAGTTACCCAGGAATATCCGCCGTGTCTGCGTCCCGATGCGGCGGCGGGCTTGCCCCTTATTCCGCCTGCATGGAAATCGAAAACTCCAGCTTGGCAGTGGCGCTGCCGCGGTAGGTGCCGCTGATGGGGGAGGCGAGCAGAGGGTCGCTGGCGGCGGCCACGGCGACGTGGGAAGCGGCCACGGCGAGAGCGCGGGAGGGGTCGTAGCCGCTCCAGCCGGCGCCTTCCAGATAGACTTCGGCCCAGGCGTGGAGGTCGCCGTTTTCCTGCAGCGAGGCGTCGCGTTCGTAGCCGCTGACGAAGCGCGCCGCGATTCCGAGGGCGCGGCAGGCGGAGCAGAAAAGCACGGCCACGTCGCGGCAGGAGCCTTCCCGGTCGCGCAAGGTGACCTCGGCGGCGAGCGGCGCGCCGAATTCGCGGATGACCTGCCGGGTGGTGGCGAACAGCCGCTGGTTGAGCGCGGAGAGGAAGGGGAGGGTCTGCCAGCCGCATTCCTCGGCCAGGGACTGGGCGAAGGCGCGGATAGTGGGAGAGTGATCGTGGCGCAGGTAAGGCAACAGCGGGGGGCGCAACGTTGGGGCGTACTCCATGGGCAGTTTCACGTCCTGCGCCGTGAGCAGGTAGTTGAAGGGATTGTCGCGCAGGGTTTCGAGAACGAACTGGCTGCGCAGGGAGAGTTCCGGCGTGAGGGAATCGAACCACGCGCGGACCACGGAGTTGCCGTCCTGATCGAGGCATTCGGTGCGGCCAAGGGGCGTGGGCGCGATGTCGAGCGTCCACGACGCCAGGCGCTGCGCCGTGTCTTCACGGGGGCGCAGCCGGATGATATGAGGCTCCAGATAGACGGGCGCGGAGTAGCGGTACAGCGTGTGGTGGACTACGGCGATACGCATGCGGGGAAGGCGGCCTCGATATACTGCGAGGGCAGGTCATGGACGGCATTGCGCATGCGTTCCTGCCACCAGTCGGAGATGGCGCGCAGGTCGTCGCGTTCGTAGCGCTTCTCGACGATCTCGAAGCTGCCGCGGGTATAGAGCAGGACGTCCATGGGAAAATCGACGTCGGCGGCGCAGAGGCGGGTGGCATCGAAAGCCAGAATGCCGACTTTGAAGGC
>Ga0182030_10005995_pt1 | contig 25729 bp, 8 predicted proteins | sample 812S3MmetaG_FD_121299 | JGI IMG/M metagenome (GOLD analysis project Ga0182030, IMG submission 121299) | Permafrost microbial communities from Stordalen Mire, Sweden - 812S3M metaG (Illumina Assembly) | ecosystem: Environmental > Terrestrial > Soil > Wetlands > Permafrost | place: Sweden...
GTGGACGTCATCCTCGGCGACACCAACACCGCTGCCAACCCGCCGACGCTGGGCGTCTCGGCCAGCGTGACGCTCAATACGCTGACGGTGGGGACGAACATTCCCGGCGCAACTTGGGCATGGGACACCAGCGGGGGCAACGTCTGGCCGGTGGTCAACAGCACGGTCACGCTCAACAGCCCGCTCACGATCACCAAGGCCGGCGCCAACTGGCTGGCCTTCACCATGAATAATAAGTTCACCGGCAACGGGGGCGGCGCGGGCAACGACACGCTGGTTTTTGATCTTTCCCCGACGGGCAACAGCGGCAACAACTACTGGCAGGCCAACAACACCGTGGCCAATAATTTCAGCGGCAACGTGCATATCAAAAGCGGCACACTGTCGCTACAGGGACAGGCTGGCAACGTGGTGATTCCCGACGCGTCGGGAATCATCATTGACAGCGGGGCGGCGCTGAACTGCAACATCGGCGGTTTGACGGAGTCCTTTGACACGTTGAGCGGCGGCGGCACGCTGAGCGTGTATAACGGCACCAGCGCCACGTTCACCATCGGCGGGAACAACGGCAGCAGCACGTTCAACGGCGTCATCGCCAATACGGGTGGCGGCAGCGTCAGCCTTGTCAAAGCGGGCACCGGCACCCTGACGCTGGCCGGCGCGAACACCTACACCGGCACGACGACGATTTCCAAAGGCACACTCTCGCTCAACAACGGGAGCGCGTTGTCCACCTCGGCGAATGTCACTCTGGGCGACGCCAACACTGGCACCAACACTCCGACGCTCAATGTGATTTCGGCGGGAACCCTCGGCAGCTTGACCGTTGGAGCCGGTGTCACCAACGCGACGTTTCAAATCAGTCCTAGCGGCACCGGAGGGGTGACGTTCAGCGGTGGCATGACACTTAACAGTGCCCTGCGCATTGTTGGCAGTGGCGGCACTTGGGGAGAGTTTGCCCAAGGCGGTAAGATGACCGGTGCCGGTGCCGGTGCCGGCAACGACACGCTGATGTTCAGCGTCACCAGCGGATCCGGCTACTGGGAGGACGATTCTGTCATGTCCAACGATTTTTCCGGCAACGTTCACATCCAGTCCGGCGAGTGGCGGTTGCAGGGGCAGGCGGGCAATGTGTTCATCCCCGACACGGCGGGACTGATCATTGACAGCGGGGCGACTTTGAAAAACAACACGATCAACAATCTGGCGGAGTCCTTTGACTCGTTGAGCGGTGGCGGCACGTTCAACGCCAATGGCTATGCTACGACGCTGACCGTTGGCGTGAATGGGGGCAGCGGCAATTTTGGCGGCGTCATTGCCAGCAGTTGCAGTTTGGTCAAGACCGGTGGCGGCACGCAAACCTTGAGCGGCGTGAACACTTATTCCGGCGGCACGACTTTGTCCGGCGGTCGGTTGAATCTGAACAACGCCAGTGCCATCGGCACCGGTGCGCTCACGATCAGCGGCAGCGGCGCGTTGGACAATACCAGCAGCGCCGACCTGACGCTGGCCAACAACGCGCAAAACTGGAATGCGAATTTCACCTACGTTGGCAGCGTTCACAATTTGAACCTCGGCAGCGGCGCGGTGACGCTCGGCACCAACTGCATCGTGGCTGTCAGCTCCAACACGTTGACCGTTGGCGGTGCTATCTCCGGCGGCTACGGCCTGACCAAGACTGGTGCGGGGACGCTCGTCCTCGGCGGTGCGAATAATTATTCCGGCGCGACGACCGTGGGCGGCGGCACGTTGAATCTTCTAGGCACCCTGACGGCCAGCCCGACGATTACCGTGAGCAACACCGGCACGTTGAACGGCAGCGGCACTTACAACGGCGCGGTGGCGGCCGGCAGCGGCGGGACGGTGGCTGCGCTGAACAATGCCCTGTTCACCCTCGGCTCATTGACTTTGGGCGCGAGCGGCTCTGATGCGACGACGCTCAATGTCATGGGCAACGGCACTGCCGTTGTCGGACGTTTTGCGGTGAACGGTTCGGGCGGATTTGTCGTCAACGGCACAGCGGCCGTAAATATCCTTGGTGCGCTACCGCTGACCGTGCCGAGCACCAACATCGTATTGAGCTACACCGGCGCGCGCGGTGGCACCGGCGGTTTGGTTCTGGGCACGCTGCCGGGTCGCGCGACCGGTTACCTCGTGGACACCGGTTCGCAGATTCAGATCGTCATCACCAACTACACCCCGTGGAACCTCCGTTGGGCCGGGACGCCCGCGACCAACTGGGATAACTCAGGCAATCTGGCTTGGAATGTGGTCAGCAACGGCGCGTCGGCGGCATTTTTCAACGGCGACGCGGTGACGTTCGACGACACCGCCGCGACTTTCGGCGTGAACCTCGCGGCGAGCGTCACTCCCGGCGGGATGACGGTCAACGCGGCCAGCAATTACACCATCGGCGGTGCGGGGAGTATTGCTGGATCGGTCAGCCTGACGAAGAAAGGATCGGGGACTTTGACGCTTGGATCTGCGAACAGCTATAGCGGCGGCACGGTCATCAGCAACGGCACGGTCGCCTTCGCCAGCGGTGGCCTGGGCGGCGGCGTGGTGACGCTGGCGGGCAGTTCGACGTTGCGCTGGATCGGCAATAATTCTTCCTCGGTGAACATGACGTTGGCCAACGGCATCACCGCGACGCTGGATGTGACGAGCAATAACGTCACGCAATCCTCCGCGCTGTCCGGCGTCGGCGCGGCGCTGGTGAAGACGGGCGCGGGCACGCTGGCATTGAACGCCACCAACACGTTCAGCGGCGGCGTGACCATCAATGCCGGCACGTTGAGTCTCAACAATGCCGGCGCGCTGAACTCGAACAGCGTTGTCCTGAACGCCAACAATGTTACCCTTCAAGCTGGGAACTACCAGTCCACGGCTGGACCGGTCACCGTCGCAGGAGGCTTGACCAACGTGAGCTTGGTTGCTGATAACACCAGTGCCACGACGACGACCGGCTTCATCTTGAATGGCATCATCCTGAACAGCCCCCTGACCATCACTTACAACCGAATCAACGGTCAATGGGATTATGTGTCCCACAACCAGAAAATCACCGGCGCGGGCGGCGGGGCTGGCAACGACACGCTGATCTTCGTCCAGAACGGCGGCAACGGCAACCCTTACTATGAGCTGGACGGACACTTCAGCAACGATTTCACGGGCAATGTCCACGTCAAGTCCGGCAGTTGGTCGGTGCAAGGGTTTGGCAGCTTCATCCCCGGAAGTGACCAAGTGTTTCCCGCCGGCTCGATGCTGATTCTCGACGACGGCACCATCTGGACATGGAATAACGCCACTGCCGCCTTCGTGCAGACGGTGGACGGCTTGGCCGGATCCGGCACCATGAGCAAGAACGCCGTCAATTATACTCTGACCATCAATGCCATCAACGCCAACAATGGAGGTAAGCGCGTTTTCTCCGGATCGCTGTCGGGCTTGACCGGGACGTTGACGCTGAGCGGCACGGGCAAGCAGAGCTTCGCCGGTTCGGGCATCAACTACGCGAACGTGACCGCGATCAACAACGGCACGCTGTCGCTTTCAAACTGCCCGGCCTGGGCCAGCGCGGTGACGGCCACTTCGCCCGGCGTGCTGGACTTGGACGGCGATGCATGGTCATTTGGAAAGACGGTCAGCGGCACGGGCGGCTTGAGCAAGTCCGGCACCGGCACGGTGACGCTGACCGCTTCGCAGTCGAACACCGGCACCACCGCGGTGAACGGGGGTACGCTGTTGCTGGGCACCCCGGCGGCGGTGCCGCCGGTGGCCGGGATGGCCATCTGGCTGGATGCGGCGGACGCGACGACCGTGACGACCAACGTCAGCGGCCAGATCAGTGCCTGGGCGAACAAAGGCGTTCAAGGCGGCAGCTTCACCATGGCCACGACCGCCAATCGTCCGACCTATGTGGGCGGCGGCGCGGCGTTCAACAGCAAACCGGTGGTGAACTTCGCCAGCGCCTCCTCCCAATGCCTAACGAACTTGAACGTCACCGACAGCGGCGCGCAGTTGCAGGTCTTCATCGTGTTGAACCAGCCTTCCACTGCGGGTGGTTACGCCGGCATGCTTTCCTTCGAGAACAGTTCAGACCCTAATGATTGGCAAAACGCCACTTCGCAGTGTCTCACGGATGACAGCGGCGGGAACAACATGATCGTCCAGCGCGGCAATGGCTACGCCATGTCAACCGCCAACGGGACAACTTATGTAGCGGATTATTGCTATGACGGGGCGAATATGTATGGGTTCCTCAACGGCTCCAAGGTGACGACTGCCGGCAGCAGCGGCAGCTTCGAGATCAACTACGCGGCCATTGGCGGGCGTTTTGGCGGCGGCACCAGCTTGGGGAGTTATTGGAACGGCCGGATCGCCGAAATCCTCGTCTACACGAACGTCCTGACGGCGGCGCAGCGGCAGGGCATTGAGGTTTACTTGGGACAGAAATGGGTCGGTTCCAGTTACGGCATCGTGTCCTTGAACAACGCCAGCGCGGTGTCCGTCGCAGCCGGCGCGACCTTGGGCGGGGTTGGCGCGGCCGGCACGGTCACGGTGCAAAGCGGCGGCAAGCTGGCGCCGGGTTTGAACGGCATCGGCACGCTGACGCTCAACGCCACCCCCGCGCTCGGCGGCACGACGCAGTTGAAAATCAGCAAGGGCGCCTCGCCCAACGCCGACCAGCTCGTCGTCAGCGGCCATTCGCTGGCCTACGGCGGCACGCTGACGGTGACGAACATCGGCACCAATGCCTTGACGTTGAATGACACTTTCACGCTGTTCAGCGCGACCGGCTACACGGGCAATTTCACCGCGACGAATCTCCCGGCGCTGGGCACCGGCCTGGCTTGGAACTGGACGCCGGCCAACGGCACCTTGGCGGTGGTCAACAGCGTCAACACCAGCCCGACGAACCTGGTGGCGGCCGCCAGCGGCGGCAACCTCAACCTGTCCTGGCCGGCGGACCATACCGGGTGGCGGCTGTTGGTGCAGACGAACAACCTCGCGGCCGGCATCAGCGCGAACACGAATGATTGGATGACCGTGCCCGGTTCCAGCCTCACCAACCAGATGTCGCTCCCGATGATCCTGACCAACTTGGACGAGTTCTACCGGCTGGTGTATCCTTGATGAGCCAGCACCCGCATGAAGAAGCCGCCACACCTGTTTTTGAAGCCCGCCGGCCGCAGGTGGCGGTGGACGTCAGGCGTGGCGACCGCCGGCCACCCGTGCCAATTTTCCAGGGAGCTGTCCCAGTGAAGCATCTCCGGCATTCCCTCCCGGTGGACGCCCGTCATTGGCGGGGTGGTTTTGGACTGAACGCCCGTGCCGACGCGCTTTTGGGGGACGGCGGCGGACATGTGCGCAGTCGTTCCCAACCTGTCCGCTGTGATTTCCGGCTTGTTCGGAGTGGCTTCCAACCTGCCCGGAACGATTCACGACATGCCCGGAGCGACTCCCGACATGCCCGGAGCGGTTGCCGACATGCCGGGAGCGGCTGCCGACATGCCCGGAACGACTCCCGACATGCCCGGAGCGGCTCCCGGCAGGTGGAAAACCGCTCCGTAAATGTTTGGAACCGCTTAAAAAACAGCCGTTTGCATATAAAACATCATTTCCACGGTCGAAATTGAATCTTGAACCGCCTTTTATATGAATCCTGCCCCCCATAATCATACCGATACCGGTTTCCTACCCCGCTTCACCGCCGCGCTGCTGGCCGGACTGCTGGCGGCCAACTCCGCCGTCGCCGCCACGCAGTATTTTTCGGACGCGGGCGGGCCGCTGACGTGGACCACCAGCGCGCCGGACTGGGCCAACGCCAGCGGCGGGCCTTACATGGGCGTCTGGACGGCGAACAACGACGCCGTGTTTGAAGGCGCCGGCGGCCCGGTGGCCGTCACCACGGTGGCCGCGAGCAGCCTCACTTTCAACGTCGCCGGTTACACCTTGGCCGGCAGCACCATCACCCTGGCCACCGCCGCGACGATCACGAAAGCCGCCGCCGCCACGATCTCCTCCGTCCTGGCCGGCGCCGCGACGAGCTTGAACCTGTATGGCCCGGCCGCGCTGACCTTGAGCGGCGCCAGCACTTACCCGGGCGTCACCACGGTCAACAGCGGCCGCCTCATCTTGACGGACCCCGCCGTGTCGGTGCACAGCAGCCCCACCAACTTCATCAATGCCGGCGCGGTCATGGAACAGAACATCACCGCCGGCACCCCGTCAACCCCGACCGACGACGGCTATGCGCAGGTCTGGACGGGCGCGGGCGTGCTCCAGAAGACGGGCGCGGGCGTGCTGCGGATTGGCTTCAAGAGCGGCAACACCGAACATCGAATCTGCCTCTCGGCGGGCGGCGTGTTGGACGTGCAGGGCGGCGACCTGAACATCGGGTGGATCAGCGACAGCCTGACCGCCAACCACGGCGGCTTGAACCTGGCCGCCGGCGCGACCCTGCACAATTCCCAGCCGGGCGGCATGGCGTTCGACTGGCTCGCCGGTTCCGGCAAAATCAACAATGCCTACAACAGCACGACGCCCACGCTGACTCTTGGCACGGACGGCACCGTGAACAACGCCGCCTACGGCGTGAGCAACAACACGGCGACCTTCAGCGGCACCATCGGCTATGCGGAAACCTACAACACGGTCAGCGTCGGCACGCTCAATGTCATCAAGACCGGCGGCGGCACGCAAATCCTCACCGGCACCAACGGCTGGACCGGGCCAACGACCATCAGCGGCGGCGCGCTGGTCATCAACAGCCCCGGCTCGCTCGCCGCCACCGCCGTCACCGCGCAAAACGGCGGCACGCTCGGCGGCAACGGCACGCTGGCCGGAACGGTGACCTTGCAGGGCGGGGCCACGCTCGCTCCGGGAACTACGGCCGCCATTGGTGCGCTGACGCTCAACAACACGCTGACGTTGAACGCGGGTTCCACGATTTCCATGCGCCTGGCCAAGACCGGTGGAATCATCACGAACGACGCGGTCAACGGCATCGCCGGCACGCTCAACTACGCCGGCGCGCTGCTCGTCACCAACGTCACCAGCGACACGAACCTGCTGGCGAACGGCGACACCTTCACGCTGTTCAGCAAGGGTTCCGGAGGTTACAGCGGCGCGTTCAGCGTCACCAATCTTCCAACGCTGCCGAACGGGTTGATCTGGGACACGTCGTTTCTGGCTTCGAGCGGCCAGATCAAAGTCGCCAGCGGCACGCTCGTCGCCCCACCGGCATTTGACCCGCCGGCGGGCGGCTACGTCGGCGCGCAGAGTGTCGCCATTGCCACTCCGACGCCGGGCGCGACCATCTTTTACACGACCGACGGCAGCACCCCGACGACAAATTCTCCATCCGGTTCCAGCGGCTTGACCGTCGCGGTGCCGGCAAATGCGGCCACCACAATCAAGGCCTTTGGCAGTGTGGCGGGTTATACCGACAGCGCGGTGGCCAGCGCGACCTATGTGACGGCTTCGACAGCGATTTGGACGAACCGCGCGGGCGGCTCATGGGCTGTCGCGGGTAACTGGAGCAACAGCATCGTCGCCAACGGCAGCGGCGCATCCGCCGTTTTCAACACGCTGACGCTCACCAGCAATGCCATCGTCACGCTCGACAGTTCGCCCACCGTCGGTAGCCTGACCTTTGGCGACACGGGCAATCTCTATTCCTGGACCGTCAATGCCGGTTCCGGCGGCCCGTTGACCTTGAGCGCCACCAATACGCCGCTCATCCAGGTGGACAACCAGACCGCGACCATCAACGCCGCCGTCACTGGCGCGAATGGTTTCACCAAGTTGGGTGCCGGCACGCTGACGCTCGGCGGTGCAAATATAATTACCGGCACCACGACGATTTCACAGGGCAAGGTCTCTCTCAACAACGCCAGCGCGTTGTCCGCCACGGCGAATGTCGTCCTCGGCGACGCCAACAGTGGCACCATCAATCCGACGCTGAACATCGGGGTTGGTGGCGATTTTACATTCGGTGCGTTGACCGTCGGAGCCAATGTCACCAACGCCGCCGTGGCGGCCAACCCTGGTGGTGTCACCGGATTCCTGATCTTCAGCGGCATTACGTTGGACAGTCCGCTGACGCTGTCAGCGGGCACCAGCAGCGGAAGCGGTTGGGAAGGCTTCCAGACCTCTGGCAGCAACATCACTGGCAAAGGTGCCGGGCCGGGCAACGACACGCTTATCTTGACCAATGCCGGCGGCAACCAGGCCTATTTCCAGGCAAACAACATTGCCAACAACTTTCTCGGCAACGTCCACATCAAATCCGGAGTTTGGCGCCTACAGGGCAGCGGCGGGAACAATCTCGCGATTCCCGACAGCGCCAGCCTGACCGTGGACAGCGGGGCGAGCTTGGGGATCAATACCAGCGATTACTCGGAAGCCATTGACGGATTGAACGGGGCGGGAACCGTGCTTCAGAGTTATGGAACTGCCGGAGTTTTCACCATTGGGGCGAACGACGGCAACGGAAATTTCAGCGGCGTCATTTCCAGTGGCCTGTCCGTTACCAAGACTGGCGCCGGCACGCAAATATTCTCCGGCGTCAACACCTTCACCGGCGCGACCACCGTCATCGGCGGCACGCTGCTGGTGAACGGCTCGCTTGCGTCCGGCAGCGTGATTACGGTGCAGATCGGCGGCACGCTCGGCGGCACCGGCACGATTTACGGCACGACGACCGTGCAAGGCGGCGGCGTTCTCTCACCCGGCACTAACGGTATCGGCACGTTGAGTATTTCCAACACGCTCGTTTTCGCCAGCGGCAGCGGCGTGACGATGAACCTCAATAAATCCGGCGCGGTACTTACCAACGGTCGGGTGAAGGGGATGACCGGGGTGAATTACGGCGGGACGCTGCTTGTCACCGCGACTGGCGATGCGCTGGCGGTGGGTGACAAGTTCACGCTTTTTTCCAAGGCTTCCGGCGCATACAGCGGCACCTTCGCCTCGGTCATTCTTCCGCCACTGGCAGGAGGTTTGGATTGGAGCACTGCCGGCTTGACGAACGACGGCAGTATTCAGGTGGTGTCAACCAACGCGGTTTCGACACCGAGCTTTAATCCGCCCGCCGGCATTTATTCCTCTGCGCGGTCGGTGACAATTTCCTCGACGCTCGGCTCGACGATTTATTACACAACGGATGGCAGCACGCCGACAACGAATTCTCCTTCCGGACCGAGTCCCATCACAGGAATAAATGTCGGCTCGCCCCGGACGCTCAAAGCCTACGCGACTTTGTCGGGTTTCACCAACAGCACGGTGGTGACGGCTGCCTACACATTCCTGATCGCGCCAAATTTGAACTACTACGCTGCGTCTGGCGGCAGCTTGGCCATCAATGTGCCGGCTTTGCTGGCCAATTGTAGCGGCGCGACGACGCTGCAAAGCATCGGAACGAGTGCCAATGGCGCGACGCTGACGTTCGACTCCAGCTTCATCTACTATGCCGCCGGTTCGGGCACGGGCAATCCCGACAGATTCACCTATACCGTCAACGACGGACAGGGTCATTCGACGAGCGGGCAGATTTACGTCAATTTTGTTACGCCGACGAGCACCGCCAGTTGCGCCGGTGTTTCAAATGGTATTGCCGCATTGAGTTTTGCAGGCATTCCCAACGGTTCCTACTACATACAGACGACCACCAACCTGGCGTCCACCAACTGGTGGAACATCGGCATGGCCACCGCCAATGCGAGCGGCTTGATCAATTTTCCAGCCGCCGGGACAAACGCCTTGCAGTTTTATCGCGCGGTGTCGGCGGGAAATACCAGCGTCGGAACCTGGGTGGCGCCGGCGACGCCGCAGCCACCCGCGCCGCTGGCCTCCGTGCTCCAGCCGCTGGCCGGCGGATTCCGCGCGTTGACATGCGCCTACACTAACAACCTGCTCGTCGCCAACCGCGCCTTCGACTGGAGTGTGTCGTCCAACGGATTGCAAGGCGCGCTGCAAAACGGCGGGGCGGACTGGAGTTACAGCACGACCATCAGTAATTTGTCGTCCAGCATCGGCACGGCGGTTGCGATGCAGTGGACGGCGACACTCGTCTCCGGCCGGGCCACGTCGGCGGGCGTGGCGGCGGCGTTTGATTTCGCGAACTGGAGCACGAACAATTATGTGATGATTCCGGCGGCGGTCTATAACGGCAATCGCAATCCTTGCGAATTCAACGGCTATGATGCCGCGTTCCAGTCCGCCGACTTTTACAATACAAATTTTCCACAGACCCAATCTGATGTGCCGCGGCTTTCCCTGAACGTCGGCGACCAGTCCAAGATTGAAATTCTGACCGGCAACGCCGCGACGCCGGCGATGTGTTTCTTTTCGCCGTCGCAGCAGCGCGGGTTTATTTTGCTGACCGACCAGCAGACGCGCTTTGGCATGTCGGGACTGATGATTCAGGAAAGTCCCGACCGCAGCAGCGCCAGCTTTGTCGTCAGCGCGCCCGGCGTCCGCGCGTTGCGCCCGCTGTTCGTCGGCTTCACCACCAGTGCCGATGCGGGCGCGACGTGGAGTCCCGGCGACACGGTGACGCTCAACTTCCAGATCTATTCGTTTCCCTGCACGAACATTCCCGCGCTGCTGGACATGTTTCACACTGTCCGCAAAAACGAAACCGGGCCGAACCAGCCGCGCTGCATCACGCCCGCCAGCCAGTTGCAGACGATGTATGCCAATCTGATTGACGGGATGTTCACCGGCAATGGCGGGAGCCGTTATTACCCCGACGAGAATGCGTCGTGGATTTCCTTCGGCTGGGTGGGCGGCTTGATGAACACTTTCCCGATGCTCGCGCTGGGCGATGCCACGCATCTGGCGCGCGTGACGAACACCTTCAATTATGCGATTCCCGCCGCGCAGACCGCCTGCGGTTACACGCATTACCGAATCAACTCGGATGGCTCGTTCGGCGATTGCGAGACGACTTCCACCGGCGCGGGCACGGAACTGGCGCGGTGTCAGGGCGACCTCCTGTTTTGGATGTGCAAACAGTTGATGCTGCTCAAGGCGCAGGGCAAAACGAACGCCATTAATCCCGCGTGGGAACTGTTCGCCCATAATATGGCGGTGGCCATGACCAACACTTGGAACCTGCGCCACGAGTTCGGCATGTATCTGGATCTGAACACCGGCGACGTGGCGATTTACAACTCCACCAGCGGTGCGATGATCCCCGGCGGCCTCGCGCTGGCCGCGCAGTATTTCAACGAACCGGGTTTCATGACCGTGGCGCAGCAGGCGGCCACGATGTATTACAACCGCGACTTCGTCGGGCACGGTCAGACCGACGGCGCATGCGGCGACATCCTAGAAAACGCCGATTCAGAAACCAGCTATGGATTCATGACCGCCTTGATGGCACTTTACGAAACCACCGGCGACACCAACTGGCTCAACAAGTCCCGCGCGCTGGGCGACCTGTGTGCGACGTGGACCATTTCCTACGATTACGTTTTTCCCGCCGGTTCGCCGTGTTACAATGTCGGCGCGCATGTCGCCGGCGCGGTGTGGGCCAGCACGCAGAACAAGCACGCCGTCGCCGCGAGCTGCACGTCGTCCGCTGATCCGCTATTCAAGCTCTACCGCGCTGGGCGGGGCCGGCGTTATGCGGAACTGGTGCGCGACATCGCGGCGTGCGCCAATGATCTCACCGCCCGCTCGGACCGCGCGACCTACGGCAGCACGCCGGGCAACTTGATGGAACGCGTCCAAACTGGTGACGCCGAGGGTGCAGGAGCCATCGGCGAACTGCCGTCCGGCTTCAACGGCTGGGTCGTGCTGGGCGCCATGTTGCAGACACTGGAACTGCCGGGCATTTATGTCCGGGTGGATACCGGCGATTATTTTGTCTTCGACCACATCACCGCCACGGAAGTTTCGAGCAATAGCAGCGGCGTCACCTTGAGCATCACCAACCCCACGACATTGAGCGCCAGCGTGATGATCTTTGGCGAGAACGCCACGCAGGCCGCCATGCCGCTGGGCTACACGGCGTTCATAAACTGGCCGCGCATTACTGTCAATGCCGGCGCGACGGTCAACGTGCTGGTCAAGCCCGACGGCAGCCTTCAAGTATTATGAGCCAGCGACCGAAAAAATCAGAGGTCTTGAAATCCAGTTTGTGCGCCGGCCTTTGCCTCGTCGTGCTGATGCTGACCGTTGCCCCCGCCCGCGCCGCTTCAATCGCTTTTGCCACGCCCGTCACCGTCTCGGCTGCCACCGATGTGATTACCGACGGCACGCTTCTCTTTGCCTATGATTGGCAAGGCAACACCGCAACGGTCAATGGCGTGAATTTCACCGCAGTGGGGTCGGGCGTGACGGCGTGGTCCGGTTATGGGTCTTATCCCGGTTGTGGCACTTTCAATACCGGCAGCACGGCCTACAATAACATCCTTGCGGGCGGAATCTATAAAAGTGGCAGTGCCAACTTTACCCTGAACGGGCTGACGGTTGGCCATCAGTATAAAATCCAGTGGTGGGCGGAAGATTCCCCGTCGGGTGATGCCGGACGGTATGAGACCTTTCCCAACGGCAGCGGCGGCACGATCACCCTGACCTACCGCAATAGTTCGGGCGCGGGTCAATACACGATTGGCACTTTCACGGCGGATGCCACCACCCAGATCATCAGCAACACGACTCCCAATTACTGCTGGATCAACGCCATTCAGGTGCGCGATCTGGGGGTTGCGGTCACTACCGCCCCGCCGTCTTTCAGCCCGCTGCCGGGCAGCTATATTGGCGCGCAGACCGTGACTCTGACTTCCGATACCAACTCGACGGTCTTCTACACCACCAATGGGAGCAGCCCCAATGGCAGTTCCTCCCACGGCACGGTCGGAAGTGGTTCGGCCAGCATCTTGCTTTCTGTGCCTGCCAGCGTGATGATCAAAGCCTACGCAACCAACAGCGGCTTGGCTGACAGCGCGGTTGTCACCGGGGAATTCAACACCTACCCAACGTCCACGCAGCCCGTCTGGATCAATGCCGCAGGCGGGTCGTTGTCATGGACCACCGCCGCGAACTGGTCGAACAACCTTGTCGCCTCCGGTTCCGGCATCACCGCCGATTTCAGCCAGTTGACGCTGTCGAACGATACAACGGTGACGCTGGACGGGGCGCAGACAATTGGAACCTTGATTTTTGACGATCAGAATTCCACCAAACACGCTTGGACGTTGAACACCGGCAGCGCCGGCCCGCTCACGCTGACCGTGAGCAGCGGCGCGCCGTTCATCAGCAACAATGTTTCCACCACGATCGGCGCGGTGCTCGCGGGCACAAGCGGATTGGCCAAGTCAGGCACCGGCCCGCTCACGCTGGTTGGCGTCAATACCTACGGCGGCGGCACCGCCAATAATGGCGGCACTCTCGTCCTTCAACAGCAGACGGGATTGAGCGGAACGATCACCACCGCCAGCGGTGCCGTTACGGAATGGAGAATGACAGGAGACATGACTTACGGTGTGGGAGTGGGGTCGGTGACGTTTGCCGGGGCCGGACGCGTCAACCAAACGGGGGGCTACACCATTTATGGCGATCACAGCAACGGCGGCTATTTCAATGTGAACCAGTCGGCCGGGGCACTGTTCGACCTTCAGGCCGGACATTTCCAATGCGGCGGCGGCGGCCATGGGTTTCTGTCGTCGAATCTCGGCTCGCTCAACGTGAACACCGGGGCCTTTTTCGAGTTGCAGCAGGCCAACGTCACGATGGACGGGCTGACCGGCGGCGGCTCCATTGCCAACAACCAGGGCGGCGGTGTGAGGACGCTCACGATTGGGGCGGCCAACAACGCCTCCAGCGTGAGCAACCCTTACTTCACCGGCGGCATCGCGAGCTTCAACGGTGTGATCAGCGACGGCAGCAGCAGTCCGGTGGCGTTGACCAAGACCGGCACGGGCACGCAGATTTTCTCTGGCACGAACACCTATACTGGCAACACTGTCATCAACGGAGGTGCCTTGGTGGTGAACGGTGTCATTGGGACGGGCAGCGTCACGGTGCAGTCCGGCTGCACCTTGGCTGGCACCGGCACGGTTCGCGGTGCGACCATAGTGCAGTCCGGCGGCACGCTGGAGATTGGCGGCAACACCCTCGGCACCTTGAGCATCAGCAACCAGTTGTTGCTGGCGGTCGGCAGCACGACCATCATGGACATCAACAAGACCAATTCCGTTCTTACCAGCGATAGTGTGCAGGGGATGACCGGCGTGACTTACGGCGGAACGCTGCTCGTCACCGCCACGGGCGACGCGCTCGCGGCAGGGGACAAATTCACACTTTTCACCAAGGCCGCTGGTTCCTACAGCGGCAGCTTTGCCTTGGTCATTCTTCCGCCGCTGGCGGGCGGTCTGGATTGGAGCACCGCCGGCTTGACGAACGACGGCAGCGTTCAGGTCGTGGCGACGAACACAGTGATGACACCGGTCTTCAATCCTCCGGGCGGCATTTATTCCTCGGCACAGTCGGTGACGATTGCCTCGACGCTCGGCTCTACGATTTATTACACGACGGATGGCTCGACGCCGAACGCCTCGTCGCCTTCCGGCCCGAGTCCAATCACGGGAATCACCGTTGGCTCGCCCCGGACGATCAAGGCCTACGCGACCTTGGCGGGCTTCACCAACAGCGCGGTGGCGACGGCGAGCTACACGTTCCTGATCGCACCCGACGTGAATTTCTACACCGCGTCCGGTGGCAGCCTGGCCATCAGCGTGCCGGGCTTGTTGGCCGGTTGCAGCGGCGCGGCGGCATTGCAAAGCATCGGGACAAGCGCCAACGGCGCGACCGTGAACAGCGACGCCAGCTTCATCTACTACGCCGCCGGATCGGGCACGGGCAATCCCGACAGCTTCACCTACACCGTCAACGACGGCAGCGGTCACACGGCCAGCGCGCGGATTTTCGTCAACTTCGTCGAACCGGTGAGCACCGGCAGTTGTGCGGGCGTTTCAAACGGGCTGATGCGGTTGAATTATGCCGGCCTTCCCAACGGCTCTTATTACGTTCAAACGACCACCAATCTGGCATCCCCCAACTGGCAGACCATCGGCATGAGCACCGCCGACGCGGGCGGGCTGTTGAGCTTTACCGCCTCCGCGACCAACGCCTTGCAGTTCTATCGCGCGGCGTCGGCGGGGAACACCAGCGTTGGCACTTGGGTCGCGATGGCACCGCCGCCGTCGCCCGCGCCGCTGGCCTCCGTGCTCCAGCCGCTGTCCGGCGGATTCCGCGCGCTGACGTGCGCCTACACGAACAACCTGCTTGTCGCCAACCGTGCCTTCGACTGGAGCAGCACATCAGGCACGATGCAAGGCTCCGTCCAGAACGGCGGGGCGAACTGGAGTTACAACACCACGGTGAGCAACCTGCCAGCCGGTATCGGCACGGCGGTGGCGATGCAGTGGACGGCGACGCTCGTCTCCGGCCAGGCCACCTCGGCGGGCGTGGCGGCGGCGTTTGATTTCGCGAACTGGAGCACAAACAACTATGTGATGATTCCGGCGGCGGTTTACAACGGCAACCGCTATCGTTGCGAATTCAATGGCTACGATGCCGCCATGGCCGGCGCCGACTGGTATGATCCAAGCCTCCCCGTAACCCAGTCCGATGTGCCGCGGCTTTCGCAGAACGTGGGCGACGAATCCAAGATTGAAATCCTGACCGGCAATGCCGCGACGCCGGCGATGTGTTTCTTTTCGCCGTCGCAGCAGCGCGGATTTATTTTGCTGACGGATCAGCAGACGCGCTTTGGCCTGTCGGGACTGATGGTTCAGGAAAGTCCCGACCGCAGCAGCGCCAGCTTTGTCGTCAGCGCGCCCGGCGTCCGCAAGCTGCGTCCGCTCTTCGTTGGGTTCACCACCAGCGGCGACGCGGGCGCGACGTGGAATCCCGGCGACTCGGTGACGCTCAACTTCCAGCTCTATTCGTTTCCATGCACCAACATTCCGGCGCTGCTGGATATGTTCCACACCGTCCGCAAAAATGAGACCGGGCCGAACCAGCCGCGCTGCATCACGCCGGCCAGCCAGTTGCAGGGCTTTTATGCCAACCTCATTGACGCGTCCTACACCGGTTATGGCGGCAACAAGTTTTACCCCGACGAGAACGGTTCATACATCACCTTCGGCTGGGTGGGCGGGTTGATGAACACCTTTCCGATGCTGGCGCTGGGCGACGCGATGCATCTCGGACAGGTGACCAACACGTTTAATTTCGCCCTTCCTGCTGCGCAGGGAGCCAGCGGCTACTTGGCTGCCGGAATCAACGCCGACGGCAGCCTGTTTGGCCGGGACGGCTACCCCGCGAACATCGTGCTCACGCGCAAGAATGCCGACGTGCTCTATTGGATGATCAAGCAGTTCATGCTGTTGAAGGCTCAAGGCAGAACCAACGCCATCAACTCCGTCTGGGAGCAGTCCGCCCGCAATCTCGCGCAGGCTTTTGTCAACACTTGGAACACGAGTCACGAGTTCGGCGATTACGTCCGCACGGACACCGGCGAAATCGTGGTCTATAACTCCACCGCCCCCGCGATGGCCCCCGGCGGTCTGGCTCTGGCTGCCCAATACTTCAACGAGCCAGCTTTCCTGGCTGTGGCCGAGGCCTCGGGCGATTTCTACTATCAGCGCGACTTCGTTGGGTTGGGCCAGACCGACGGCCATTCGGGAGACACTCTCCAGAACGCGGATGCCGACAGCGCCTATGCTTTCATGGATTCGCTGATGGCGCTCTACACGGTGACCGGTGATACCAACTGGCTTACCAAGAGCCGTGCGGTGGGGGATTTATTCGCGACGTGGACCATTTCCTATGATTATGTCTTTCCCGCCGGCACGCCGTGTTACAACGTCGGCGCGCACGTCGCCGGCGCGGTCTGGGCCAGCACGCAAAACAAGCACGCCGTCGCGGCGGAGTGCACTTCCTCCTGCGACGCGCTCTTCAAGCTCTATCGCGCCGGACAGGGCCAGCGCTATGCGGAACTGGTGCGTGACATCGCGGCGTGCTGCAATGATCTGACCGCCCGTTCGGATCGCCCGACCTACGGCAGCACGCCGGGCAACTTGATGGAACGCGTCCAGACCGGCGACGCCGAGGGCGCGGGCGCCATCGGCGAACTGCCCTCCGGCATGAATCAATGGGTCGTTCTTGGTGGCATGTTGATGACGCTGGAGCTGCCGGGCATCTATGTCCGGGTGGACACGGGCGATTATTATGTCTTCGACCACGTCACCGCCACGAAAGTTTCGAGCGACACCAATGGCGTCACGTTGAGCATCACGAACCCGACGACCTTGAGCGCCAGCGTGACGATCTTCGGCGAGAACGCCGCGCAAGCCGCCGTGCCGCTGGGCTACACGGCGTTCCTCAACTGGCCGCACGTCGCCGTCGCTGCCGGAGCCACGGTCAACGTGCTGGTCAAACCCGATGGCAGCCTGCAAGTTTTATGAGCTTGCGACTGAAAAAATTAGATATCTTGAAATCCGGTTTGTGCGCCGGCTTTTGCCTTGTCGTGCTGATGTTGACGACCGCGCCCGCGCCCGCCGCACGGAAAAACCCGGACACGGACTGGTTCCGCGACGCGGGCTGGGGTGTGTTTGTCCATTACCTCTGGGACATTCAGAATGCCGGCCAAAAAACAAACAGCCTGGGCCGCACGACTTCGTGGGACGAGTGCGTGCAGGCGTTCGACACGGAGAAATTCGCGGAGGAAATCAAGGCGGCCGGCGCGAAGTATGTATTCTTCACCATGATGCAGCGCTCGCGTTATCTTATCGCGCCCAACGCCACTTACGACAAACTGACCGGCTACCAACCCGGCGAAGCCTGCTCCACGCGCGACCTCGTGTCCGACCTTTATGGCTCGCTCGACAAGCGTGGCATCAAGCTCATGCTTTACTGGACCGGCGACGGCCCCCGTCAGGACGCGCAGGCCGCGAAAGGTATGGGCGGCTGGAGCGGCAAAGTGACCGATGAATATGTCCAGAACTGGGCGAACGTCGCCGCCGAATACAGCAAACGTTACGGTGGCAAGGTTCACGGCTGGTGGGTGGACGGCTGCTATGCCCACATCGGCTATAACGAAGAACGCTGGCACATCATGGCGGCGGCATTGAAATCAGGCAATCCCCACGCCATCGTCGCGTTGAACAATCCGCAGATGTCGCGCTCCAATTCCTCGACGACCAACGACGATTTCACAACCGGCGAACAGGACAGCTTTTCGGAGATTCCCGAATCCCGCTGGCGGGACGGCGTGCAGTGGCACGTCCTTTCCTTCCTCGGTCCATATTGGGCGAAGCCGGGGCTGAAGTATTCGGCGGATCAAATTGCAGACTACATCTCCGCTGTCAACGACGCGGGCGGCGTGGTGACGATTGACGTGGCGCTGTTCCGCGACGGCTCGATTGACGCGCAGCAACTGGCGACGCTCAAGGCCATGAGCGACGGGCTGAAAAAACACGTTCCTGACCGCGAGCCGTGGAAGACGCACGCCGCCATTCCGCCGGGGAATCTTGCCAGTTGGAAACCGGCGAAGCTGCTTTCGCTGGACGGCAGCCATGTGCTGTCGCCCAACGGTGGCGGCGGGCGCAGCCATTCGGCGCGCGGCGGCGTGGACGGCAATCCCGAAACCGACGCGCAGGCCAGCGGTGAATGGCCGTGGACTTACGAGGTTGACCTGGTTGAAACCGCCGCCATCCGCCGCGTCGCCGTCACGTTTGGAAAAAGTTACGCGACGCATTTTCAAATCCGGCTTTCCGCCGACGGCAAAATGTGGACGACCGTTGCCGACGTGGACAATCATGCCGGCGGCAAGTTTGGAAAAGATTTTGCGCCGGTGAACGCGCGTTACGTCCGCGTTTGCGCGCTCAAGCCCGACGGCCCGAACCAGCCCGGCGGCCAGATGAGCGTGGCGGAACTGGAAGTTTATTCACCATGAAATTGAGCACCACCCGAAGCATTGTCATTGCGCTGGCCGTGGCCGTTGTGCTGCCGGCAATGGCGCAGACGCCATCCACGAATCTGCCCGCGACGGTCTTCCCGCCGTATCTGCAAAATCCGACTGCGGATGGAATGACGGTTTGCTTTCTGGCGCAGGCGGCGGAAAATGTCCATGTCGCGTGGGGCGCGAAAAACGGAAATCTGGCGGAGGTTACTGCTACGCCACTGGTGATTCCCGGCGCGGCGTGGACGATGTGGAGAACGCGGTTGACCGGACTCAAGCCCGGCGGCGCATATCAGTATCAAGTGCGCTGCCACCTGCGCTTCGGCGGCTCGAACATCGAGACGCCATTGTATCATTTCCGCACCCTTGATCCGCAGGCGAAAACGCTGCGCTTCGCTGCGTTCAATGATATTCATCAGCACGACCAGACGCTGTCGGCCTTGATGAAGCGCGTCAAGCCGGACGACTACGAGTTTTCGGTGCTACTGGGCGACTGCCTCGAAGCCTATCCGAATGAAGGAGAACTTTTCCGTGCCTGGCGGGCTTATCTCGAACTGCTTGACGGCGCGGAGAAGCCGGTCATTTTTGTCCGTGGCAACCACGATACCCGGCAGTCGTTTGCCAGCCGGTTGGCCTATCTTTTTGATCTGCCCAACTTGAGCGTGGCGCAGCCATGGGGCGACGATCAATGGCAGTTCACGCTGCGCGCCGGGCCGGCGTGGCTGCTGGCGATGGACACGGGCGAGGATGAAAACGGCGTGAACACAGATGCACGCACGGCCTATAAGCAGCCCGAGTTTTGGCGCAGTGTCCGCCGGCGCGAGGCCGGATGGCTGAAGCAGCTTCTCGCCGCCAAACCCGGCGGCGACGCGCCGTGGCATTTGTTCTTGAGCCACATTCCACTTTACAACAACAACGAATGGGATTCGCCGAGCAGCCGCGAATACTGGGAGCCTATTTTGCTCGGCACCCGCCTCGATTTGATGCTGGCCGGTCACGACCACGGCTGGAAGCTGCTGCCCAAAAAGGAAGGGGGTCGTCCGCCGTGGCCGGTGCTCATCGGCGGCGGGCCGTCCGCAAACAAAGATGCCGAGGAGGGCACGGTCATGCTGGTCACGGCCGACACAACCACTCTGTGTGTCAGCCTGCTGGCCGCGTCCGATGGGCGGGAATTGACCCGGTTCAAAGCTGAGAATAGACGCAACCAAACCGAACCAACTAAATGATTTTATGCAAGCGATGCACATGACGTGGATTGACTGGGCGGTGGTGGTGGGCGTGCTCACGCTGTTCACCACGATGGCGGTGATTGCCAACCGGCTGACGCGGAGTGTTTCGGATTATCTGGTGGCGGGGCGTTGCGCGGGGCGCTACATGCTGACGATGGCTTCGGGCATGGAGTGGATCGGCGCGATCAACATCGTGGCGATGTTCCAGGTGTATTACACCGGCGGCTTTCCCTGCATGTGGTGGGTGATGCTGTCCACGCCGTTCATCGTGTATATGTGCGTGTCGGGCTGGGGCGTGTATCGCTTCCGCGAAACGCGTTCCATGACGATTGCACAGTTCCTCGAAACGCGCTACAGCCGCAACCTGCGGCTGATGGCGGGCATTCTTTCGTGGCTGGCGGGCATGATCAACTTCGGCATTTTCCCCGCTGTGAGTGCGCGGCTGTTCATGTCCATCATCGGCCTGCCGGAACATTTTCACCTGGGCGGCAGCGGCGGCAGCGGCGGCATGGAATGTTCCACCTTCGTGGCGCTGACGGCGTTGATGGTGGTGGTGCCGCTGGGGTTCATCGTCATGGGCGGGCACACCAGCGTGATGGTCTCGAACTTCATGCAGGGGCTGTTCACCAACATCGCGGCGGTGATCATCGTGACCGTGCTGTTTTTCACGGTGTTCGACTGGAACGCCATCGTGCAGTGCCTGATTAAAGGGGGCACGGCGAACGCCTCGCTGCTCGACCCGATTCACGCCTCCGGCACGAAGGATTTCAACGCGTGGTATTTCATCATCGGCATCGTTGGGGCGTGGTATTGCGCGATGAGCAACGTGCCGTCGCAGGCGTTCCTCGGCTCCGGCAAGACGGCGCACGAGCAGCGGATGGGCTACCTGCTGGGGCAGGTAAGCTGGCAGGGGTTGCTGGTGTTCTTCATGATGATTGCGCTGTGCGCCTTCAAACTCATGCATGATCCGGCGAACGCGGCGGTGGCGGCGCAAATCACCGAGGCGATGAAGTCGGTGCCGGCGGAAGTGCATGACCAGATCCGGGTGACGGCGACGTTGCCGGCGCTGCTGCCGGTGGGGCTGGTGGGGTTGTTCTGCGCGATCATGATGGCGGCATTGATCAGCAGCCACAACGGCTTCATGCACGCGTGGGGCGGCGTGCTGCTGCAGGACATCATTTTGCCCTTTCGCCAGCAGCCGATGGGCACGCGGGCGCACCTCTGGGCGCTGCGGGGGGCCATCGCCAGCGTTGGTTTAATTGCTTTTGTGTATAGCCTGTTTTGGAAACCGAACCAGAGCATCCTCATGTATTTTGCGATGGTGAACAATGTCTGGCTCGGCCCGGCGGGCGCGGTGATGCTCGGCGGGTTGTATTGGAAAAAGGGAACAACGAAGGCGGCGGTGGCCACGCTGGTGCTCGGCGCGGCGCTGGGCATCGCGCACATCGTGCTGCGCTGGGGCTGGGACGGCTGGACCGGGCACGAGTTTCCGATCAACAGCCAATGGGTGTTCCTGCTCACCATTCTTTTCAGCGTCGGCATTTATGTGGGCGTCTCGCTGCTGACGACGCAAAAGGACTTCAACATGGACCGGATGCTTTACCGCGGCATTTACGCCGCCCAGGGCGAGGCGCTGCCGGAGCTGCGCCCGACGCGCTGGTGGCAGACGATTTTCGGCATCACGCCGATGTTCAGCCGGCGGGACCGGCTGACGGCTTATTTGATCGTCGGCTATTTTCTGGCGTGGCTGGGGGTGTTCGCTGCCGGGATGGTCTACGGCTTGGTGGCCGATCCGGGCCAGGCAGCGTGGGCGAAATTCTGGCACGTCTATCTCTATTTCAGTTTCGGTCTGCTGGTCAGCAGCACCTGCTGGCTGGGCATCGGCGGCCTGCGCGACCTGCGCAATCTGCTCCACAGTCTCCGTTCGACGGAACGCGATTTCAAAGATGACGGGTCGGTGAATCACGGTCAGCCGCAAATTTCTTCCGCTCCCAAGCCCGCCGCAGGAAACAAGGAAATCGAGCTGGCTGAAGCCATGAAATGAAATCACCTATCTCAAAGCCGTGCTCGGTGCAGTCATCGCGTGCCTGGTATGCGCTCCGGCGTCCGCTGCCACCGTGGCGCTTCGAGGAGCTGCTTGCTGAAATGCTCAAACACCTGCCGAGCTATCGCGTGGACGAGGTGATTGTCATGCTGGATGTGGAGGATTTTTTTCACAACCACCCGACACCGGAAATCGCACGGGAGTGGACCAAGAATCTTGTCCGCGCGCGGGAATTGCTGGCAAGTGCCGGCATCGCCTATTCGTTGAACCCATGGATCACGCGCGGCCATGAAGACCGTGGTCGGCGCGCGGCGGACGCGCTGCCGGGCATCCAGACAGTGGTCCACGCCGATGGCACGCAGGCGACGTGCGTTGCCTGCAATTTGTCGCCGGTCTGGCGCGATAATCTGCGCCGCGTCTGGAGCCTTTACGCCGGAACGAAGCCACACGTCTTGTGGCTGGACGACGATATCCGCGACTTCGGCGCGCACGAATGTTTCTGCCCGCTGCACCTCGAAAAAATCTCGCGCCGCGTCGGGAAAGAAGTGACGCGCGCGGAGCTCACCGCTGCGATTTTGAAACCCGGTGAACCGCATCCTTGGCGCGCCGAATGGCTCGCGCTGCGCGCCGAGGCGTCGCTGGAAGTTTTGCGGCTGGTCGCCAATGCCGCGCACGCCGCGTCACCGCAGACTGTCATGGGACTGATGTCCAGCGGGCCGCGCAACCACTGCCGCGAAGGTCGCGACTGGCAGCGTGTCGCCGAGGTGCTTGGTGCAACCAAGGAACGCCCAATTTTCAGCCGGCCCACGATGGGGAATTACTGGGAATGGGGGCCGCCACGCGGTCTTTATTTCAGCCAGGACTCGATCAAGCTCACACGCCACAGCCTGCCGCCCGGCACGGTTGACTGCACGGAGTTGGAAAATGTTCCGTTCTCACGCTATTCCAAGAGCGTCGCGTTCACCTTCGCGCAACTGGCCGTTTCGTTCGCCTTCGGCGCGCGCGCGGCGACGCTTGACATTTTCGACTTCATCGGCACGCCGATGCAGGCCGAGCCGCATTATGGGAAAATGCTCGGCGACCGCAAAAATTTCCTGAACGCGCTGGCGGAAACGGCGCGGCGCCCCGGAGTTCTCCGCGGCGTGCGGTTGCTCTTCAAGGAAAACAGCGCGCTATCCCGGCGGCTCACACTTGGCGAAAAAAACGATGCCGCGCTGGCCGGCGAAGGGTATCCGGCATTGGAAGCTTTCGAGGCCGCCGGCATTCCGACGACCTACGACGAAAGCGAAGTGACGTTTCTTTGTGGTCAGCAGCCGCATCTGCTGGACGACGACGAAATCCGCCGGCTGCTGAAGCACGGTCTGTTTTTGGACGCGACAGCGGCGGAGGTTCTTTGCCAGCGTGGATTCGCCGCAGAAATCGGGCTGGAAAAAATCAAGCCGCCGGAAATGCTGGAACAGCTCGGCGCGTATTCCGTGGAGGATTTTTCCCATCCGGATTTTGGCGGCACGCCGCGCTCGTTCATGTCGGCACAGATGCCAAGGGCTAATTACAGCGCGAAATTTTCCGTGCTACAGCCGGCCACGCGCGCGGTGGTTCTCGGTCATCTGCACGACGCCGATGCAATACCAGTGTATCCGGCGATGATTGCCTTTGAAAATTCCCTCGGCGGGCGGGTGATTATTCATGCGTGGGATTACGCCTCGGCGATTGATGGTTTCGGAGTATCGTTTCATAATCCTGTTCGGTGCCGGCAGATTCAGGCCACCGTCCGCTGGCTGTTTCGCAGCCGTGTTCCGCTGGCTGCGCGTGGCGACGGCGTCTGGCCGCTGGCACTGCGCAAGGATTGCGGCAACGAGACCCTGGTTGGCCTGATGAACCTTTCGCTGGACGCCTGGCCATGCGCAGAAATTGAAATGTCGGCCCCTGCCGCGCCCGCCGCGATCCGGCTGCTGGATGCGGATGGAAAGTGGATACCGGTTGATTCACGCGCTTGGGAAACGCGCGATAGCGTGATATTGCTAACGCTTGTCCGGCCTGTGGCGTTGGAGTCGCCTTTGTTTTTGAACGTCGTATGGAAGTGAATCCGGCATGAACCAGAAGCCTGACAACAATTTGGAATAAAAAGTTCGCAGTATTTGAAATTTATGGAGACAAACAAGATTGATTTCCGCCGTCTGTCTGGAGGGAAAGGACCCGTTACTCTGGCCATTGCCGGCGCCGGCAAGCGTGGCGAGGCTTACGCGGCCTACGCGGCTGAACATCCTGAACTTGCCAAGGTTGTGGCGGTCGCCGAGCCGCGCCAATTTCAGCGCGAGCAGATGGCGCGGGCGCATAAAATTCCAGCTGAAAATGTTTTCAACTCATGGGATGAACTGGCCAAACCGCCGCGCGTGGCCGACGCCGTGCTGATCTGCACGCAGGACCAGATGCACCTTGAACCGGTGCTGGAGTTCGCACCGAAAGGCTACGCCATCCTGGTTGAAAAGCCGATGTCCACCAGTCTCGACGAGTGCGAGCAGATTGTCGGCTGCGTCAAGCAGCACAAAAATCTTTTCGCTGTCTGCCACGTTTTGCTCTACACCGAATTCACCCAGCGGCTCAAGGCGCTGCTCGACTCCCGCGCGATCGGCGACATCGTCAGCGTCCAGCACCTGGAACCGGTGGCGTGGTGGCACCAGGCCCATTCCTTCGTGCGCGGCAACTGGCGCAACGAGAAGGAATCCACCTTCATGCTGCTGGCCAAATCGTGTCACGACTTGGACTGGATCCGGCACATCATGGGCCGCCCGTGCCGCAACGTGGCGAGCTTTGGCAGCCTCCGGCATTTCCGCGCCAGTGAACGCCCGGCCAGCGCGGCGGATCGCTGTCTTGATTGTTCGGTGGAAAAGGATTGCCCTTATTCGGCTAAAAGATTTTACCTCGACCAGTTCGGCCGCGACTGGATCATTGACTACTGCGTTTCCGTGATCACTGACGACCACACGCGCGAGGGCGTCACGAAGGCGTTGCGCGAGGGGCCGTATGGGCGCTGCGTTTACTCCTGCGACAACGATGTGGTGGACAACCAAATCGTCGCGCTTGATTTTGTGGATGGCACCACGGCGAACTTCACGATGACCGCCTTCACGCCGACGTTCCATCGCCAGACGCGGATTTTCGGCACGCGCGGCTATATTGAGACCGACAGCGTGAAGATCAAGGTCTTTGATTTTGTCAGCGAAAAGGAAACGGTGATTGACACCGGCCTGGCCGAAGGCTCCGCGACGGCCGCGAGCGGCCACGGCGGCGGCGATTATGGTTTGATGAAAGCCTTTGTTGAAGCCATGGCTACCGGCGACCAGAGCAAAGTCTGGTCCGGCCCGGACGAAACACTGGCCAGCCACCGCATCGTCTTCGCCGCCGAGCAGGCGCGCCGCGAAAAACGCGTCGTTCCCATTCAACCATAATTTTTTATTAGAGACTTATGATCAA
>Ga0182030_10005996_pt1 | contig 25724 bp, 21 predicted proteins | sample 812S3MmetaG_FD_121299 | JGI IMG/M metagenome (GOLD analysis project Ga0182030, IMG submission 121299) | Permafrost microbial communities from Stordalen Mire, Sweden - 812S3M metaG (Illumina Assembly) | ecosystem: Environmental > Terrestrial > Soil > Wetlands > Permafrost | place: Sweden...
TGCACACCGGCCGCGGCCGGCAGACGATGGACGAAATTCGTCGACTGGCGGCGCGCATCGTCGCCGAAGAGAACGATCGCTTTCGCGCCTACAACGCCGCCGCACAGCGCCACGGGTACCAGACCCGCATTCTGGTCACCTTCGGTGCCCTGATCCTCTTCGGCCTCCTCTGGTTTTCCACGCGGCGCATTAATCGCCTGCTCGGTTCGCAGCGCCAACTGATCTCCGATCTCGAACTGACGCGCGAGCGCGAGGCGCGCGGCAGCGCCGCCCTCGCCACCACCCTGCGCAGCATCGGCGACGCCGTCATCGCTACCGACGCGCAGGGCCGCATTCACTTCATGAACCCCATCGCCGAAACTCTCACCGGATGGACGAACGGCGCCGCCGAAGGCCGCCCGGTGGCGGAAGTGTTGTGCGTGGAAGACGAGTTGACCGGCCGGCCCGCGGCCGACCTCACGGTCCAGGCCCTCGGCGCCGGCGCGGCGGTGGGACTGGCCAATCACAGCGTCCTGATCGCCCGCGACGGCAGCCGGATTCCCATCGACGATAGCGCCGCGCCCATCCACGATGAGCAGGGCAACGTCACCGGCGTGGTCCTGGTCTTCCGCGACGTCACCCTGCGCCGCCAGGCGCAACGCCACCTGGAGGAATCGGAAAGCCGCTACCGACTGCTGTTCGAATCCAACCCTCGACCAATGTGGGTGTTCGACTGCGCTTCGCTGGCCTTCCTGGCCGTGAACCAGGCGGCCATCGCCAGCTATGGCTATACGCGCGAGGAATTCCTCAGCATGACCCTGCGCGACATCCGGCCTCCCGAAGATGTGCCCGAGTTCCTCGAACACGCGCGGGCTTCCGTACGCATACCGCACACCGACGGCCCGTGGCGGCATCGCCGGAAGGATGGCTCGATCCTCATCGCGGAAATTTCAGTCCACCCCATCCAGTTCGGCGCCGCCGACGCCGGCCTGGTGATGGCCAGCGATATCACCGAACGCAAACGCCTCGAGGACGAACTCCGGCAATCGCAGAAACTGGAGGCGGTGGGACAACTCGCCGGCGGTATCGCCCACGACTTCAACAACCTGCTCACCGTAATCGAAGGCTACGCCGAGATGATTCGCTCCGCCATGGCGGCCCAGGATGCCAACCGCGATTCGGTGGATGAGATTATGGTGGCCGCGCAGCGCGCCGCGTCCCTCACCCGCCAGTTGCTGGCTTTCAGCCGCCGCCAGATTTTGCAGCCCATCCGGCTCAACCTGAACGCCAATGTCAACAGCACCCAGCGCATGCTTTCCCGCCTGCTGGGAGAAAACATCCGGATTCACATGGCGCTTGCCTCCGCCCCCTGGGACGTCTTCGCCGACCCTGGGCAGGTGGACCAGATTGTGCTCAATCTGGCCGTCAATGCGCGCGACGCCATGGAGCGCGGCGGAACCTTGACCATCGAAACCGCCAACGTCGAACGCTCCGCGTCGCGCACCCTGGACCTCCCGGAAGGAGAGTACGTCTGCCTCTCCGTCAGCGACACCGGGCACGGCATGGACGAGGAGACCAAGCGCCATATCTTCGAGCCCTTCTTCACCACCAAGGAAGTCGGCCGCGGCACCGGCCTCGGACTCTCCACCGTTTACGGCATCGTCAAGCAAAGCGCCGGACACATCCGCGTATCCAGCGAGCTGGACAAAGGCAGCTCGTTTTCCATCTACCTGCCGCGCGCGGACGACGCCCTGCCGTCCGCCGGCAAGCGGGCCGCCGGTTCCGCCCCCGCGCCGCGCACCGATAAAACCATCCTGCTGGTGGAGGACGACGAAACCGTCCGCCATCTGGTGGTGTCCATGTTGCGCTCTAGCGGCTATCGCGTGATTGCGCCCGCCACCCCGCATGAGGCCCTGCGCATCTGCGGCGAGTTCTCAACCCCCTTGGACCTGCTGCTGACCGACGTCGTGCTGCCGGAGACCGATGGCGTCGAAATCGCCCAGCGGGCCGTCGCCTCCCGCCCCAATCTGCGCGTCCTCTTCATGTCCGGCTACACCGAGCACCCCGTCCTGCGCCTCCCCGGTTTCGACCGCGGAGCCCCCTTTATCCAAAAACCTTTCACCAAGGCCATGCTGACCGCCAAAGTGCGCGAAGTGCTGCAATAGGAGTCGCTGCCCCGCGTGCCGCCGCCGCTCCCAACGCGCCCCAGATCGATCAACTCCCGCCCTTCTGGTGGCACCCGGGCTTCGCCGCCCGCGTCTCCGCCGCCCTGGCGCAGATTCCCCAAGAGCGCCGCCCCTCCGCCCGCCGGGTCGCCGATCTCGTCTCCCATGACGAATGGGACCTGGTGTGGCAAAGCCGCAGCGGGCCGCCCGCCCAGCCCTGGCTGGAACCCGATATCCTGGACCACCTCCGCGCGCTGGCCGGAAACGGCGTCCGCGACGTGGTGGTTTCTCCCCTGGGCTTCCTCAGCGACCAAATGGAAGTGATGTACGATCTGGACCACGAAGCCGCCGCGCTCTGCCGCCGGCTCGGCATCAACGTCGTCCGCGCCCAGACTCCCGCCACCCACCCCGCCATCATCGCCATGCTGGCCGGCCTGATCGAAGAGCCCCAGGCCGCCGGGGATCTCCCGCTCTGCGCCCCGGATTGCTGCCCCGTCGCGGCTCGGATTGGCGCATGAATCAGAGCGGCGACCGAGGTACCTACCGGGTCGGATGCGTGGAATTGGCAGAATATTTCCTCCGCGATCTCCGCTCTCTCCGCACGCGCCCCGGAGAAGAGGCGAATCCTGCTCTTTCACGAGCTTGTTCTTGTCCTCGCTTTCTCCGCGTCTTCCTCCGCGTCTCTGCGTCTCCGCGTCAGATCGACTCCTGCCCTGTTTGGTCCCGGCTTCTTCGGGTCAGGGAGCGGTTTGTTCCGCAGAGGACGATGTCTATTCCACGATGGTGATCTGTATCGGCAGCGCCTGCAGGGTCTGTTCCACCTGCAGCGTGAGGACGCCGGATTTCGCTCCCTTGGCGGCGCGCAGCGTGAGGACCGCTTTGCCGCCCGGTTCGAGGGCCGATTTATCCAGCTTGGCCTCCACCCCGGGTAAGCTCCCGGGCAAGGTCAGTGACGTCACGCCGGGCGCGCCATTATGGACCGTCACCTCCACCGATTCCCCGGGCTTCAGACGGACCGAGTTCTTATCCAACTGAATCTGCTTGAACAGCGACTCCGCCGTGGGGAGGGCGGCAAGCGATGGCGGCGCCGCCGCGCCCTTGGTGGGAAACGGTCCCGGAGTCATTCTGCCCCAGGGAGTATTGCGCAGCGCGTCCTGATCCACCCACCAATACCACTTGCCGTCGATCAGTTTCCAGATGCTGGGCGTGGGCACCTTCATCGGATGGTCGCTGAAGCCGGGCACCATGATGTACATTTCGCACACCATCACCGCATTCGCCCTGGTGAAGTTGTCCGTATAGTCGATCTTGGTGAGATCGCAGCCGATATACTTGGGCTTGTTCGCCGTGTAGAAGAAATCCTTGGTATCCTCGGCTACCAGTTCTTCCGCCTTACGGAACTGGCCCTTGATGTGGAGGTCGAAAAACTCCTGTATGCGGGCGCGCAGAGCGGCATCGACATCGGCCGGAGGCTTGGGCTTGAACGGATCGTTCGGTTGCGCGAAGGCCAGAGCCGCGAAAAGGGCAATTAGAGCGAAACGTTGCATAGCTACCTGAATTATAGACGCGCGGCAGGCGGGAAAAGACGGGCTCGGGCATCGGGGCGCTTCCCCATCGAGTTCGCGCGGCGATTCGCGCGCCCTACCTCTGCTTCAGGGCGGGAGTCGCCGGCTCCGCCGGCGGGCTGGGCGCAACCTGCGGCGCGGGTGCGGCCACCGGCGCCATCGGCCTCATCCACTGGTCCAGCACCACACCCATCGCCAGACCCGTAAACAACGCGGCCCCGCAAAGCGCCGCCACCGTCCAGTGTTGGACCTTGTTGTGCCTCTGGGCCAGATCCCGCACCGCGCCCTGGGCGGCGGCGGAAGCCTGGCGGATGCTCGTCTGCACGTTGTCGATGGCCACCCGCGCCGCTTCCGCCACGCCCTTGTACGAACTCGTCAGTTGCTCGGCGGTCCGCTGAAACTCGGTCGAGGCGTCCTTCATCTGCCGCGACGTGCCCCCCAGCGTCGCCACCGTCTCCGGGACGTCGGCGAAGCGCGCCCGCAGATCCTGGCAGATCAGTTGCGCCACCAGCTCCGGCCGGATGCCATCGCTGATATCCTGCGGCATCTGCACAATCCGGTCTTCCAGCTTCTGCACGTATTCCACCGTGGACCGGTGCGTGGCGCCCATCGTCTCCACGCTCTCCGCGAGCACCGCGGCGAGCTTCTCGCGTTCCGCCGCCACCTCGCTCGGCGCCTGCTCGATCAAGAGCGCCAGGAACTGCATGGCGCGCAGGATCCGCAGCATTTCGTCGCTCTCCGGCAGCACCCGGCAGTGCGCCATTTCGCGGTAATAGTCGGCGCGAACCTCTTGCGGCAGAGCGCTGGCGATTCGCTCGATCAGGTCCCGCGCGCGCGGCTCGCAACTGTCAATCGGTAGGGGCTGCACCCTCACACCAGAAACGGTTCCCGGTTTTCGTCCAACTGGTGGAAGATCTGCTTCTGGTAACCTTGCGCCCGCGCCACCAGCGAGGACTTTTCCAGCTCCGGTACATGGGCGCGCCGCGTGGCCACGTCGCCCAACGTCGCTCCGTGCTGCCGCGCCGGGTTCTCCAGGTCCGGCAGCCGGTATTTCATGTGCAGCATCACCGGCTTGAAGATGCGGCGGAACTGCTCCGCCTGCTCCGTATTCTCCCAGTAGGCGAAATCGGCGTGCTGCGCCGCTTCGTTCAACACGATGGCGTACTGCACCTTGTGCTGCAGCGCCTTCGCCCACGTCAGCACGCTCTCCACGCTCGCCGGATCTCCCGTCACGATGCCGATCGCCGTGAACGCAATTCCCATCTGTTCGGCGGCCTCGAACATGGTGTCGAACCATTCGTGCGCCACTTGTCCGGAGCCCGCGCCCATATCCGCCAGGATGATGTTCGGACCGTGATCGAGACTGTCGATGAAGGCGTCCAACCCGGCCGGCGTGTGGATGTTCACCTTGGTGGCGGCGCCTTCGAAATAGTGCTTCAGGCTGCCCCGCGCCTTGTTTTCCACGTCCAGATCGAGCATCTGGAAGGCCATTCCGTGACTACCCAGCCACTCCGCCAACGACAGCATAAAGGTTGTCTTGCCGACTCCACCCTTGCCCCCCATGGTCAGAATGACGCGCTTTTGCGGCATCGTCGCCGGGATCGTCCCCACCGGCACGCTAACTGTCTGTGATGTACTCATTGGAATCACTCGATTGATTTGGAATTCCCGATCAGCCTTAACGGCTCGTTCTCGTCATACTCGAAAACCGGCCTTCCGGCTTCCTTCCGAACCTGCGTCCGCGCCGCCGGAATTGTCCGCGCCGCTGCCATCGTCCGTGCCACCTGGACGGCTTCCGCCTGGGGTGCCTGCGGCGCCTGCGGAACCTGGGGCGCAACCGGCGCCGCCTCCGCCCTGGCCCGCGCCCGTGGGGCCGGGGGCCTCCTCCGCCTGACGGCTCCGCGCAACATGTCGTGGATTGCCCCCAGGTCGGCTTTCACCTGGAACTTGTCTGCCAACACCCCGGCGATCTCCCGATAGGTCAACCCCCGCCGGCGCATTTCGCCGATCAGTTCCCGATACTCTTCCAGCGACACCGCCGGCTTGCCGGGCAGGCTGTCCAGTACAGCCTGAAACTCCCGAACCATCAGTGCCCTCCGCCTCTCTTGCGGTATTTACCGTCTCTCACGCCCCGTCCCCGCATTGGCCCGCCACCCCGCCCCAAACACCGCGGGTGCGATGCAAAATCATAGTATCTGAATGAGATACCCATCGAGAGTATCCGTCAAAATCGCCCCTCACGCTACCTTCACTTAAGTTGACAAGGTGAACGTAACTTCGTGCAGTCCTGGTAGTCCTAGTGGGACAGGCCTCCCGGCCTGTCTCTTTCTCTTCTATGCGCCGCCGCCCTTCCCCGCCGCCGGCGCGACGCAATGTACTATTGATCTTTGGGGAGCATCCCAATGCAGGTAGCCGGATGATGTCCGTGGCGAAGTTCGCGCTTCTTTCCCTCGCCCTGTTGCCCCTCGCGCCGGCACAGCAGGCGCCGCGCATCGTCATCGATTATCCCCTGGAGGGATCCATCTTCCCCCCCGATTTTGCCCCGCCCACCTTCCTCTGGCGGGATTCCGGCCCCGCCACCACTGCCTGGGAACTCGAAATTGCTTTCCCCGATGGCGCGCCCGCCCTGCGCTTCACCGCCCGCGGCGAGCCCATGAGCATTGGCGAGATCGACCCGCGATGCGTCGCCGAGTCCAACCAACCGCCCAAACTCACGCCGGAGCAGGCCGCCGCCCATACCTGGAAGCCCGACCCCGCGGCCTGGTCGCTCATCCGCCAACGCTCCGCCGGCCATCCGGCCACCGTCACCATCGCCGCTTCCGGCGCCCGCGCCCAGGTCCACATCTCCACCTCGCTCGATCCGGTCGGCGCGCCCGTTTTCTATCGCGACGTTCCCCTCATGCCGTCGGAAGTGGAGAAGGGCGTCATCAAGCCCATCATCCCCAGCGCCGTGCCCTTGGTCTCCTGGCGCCTCCGCAATGTCGCCGAACCCGGCAGCCGCCTCGTCATGGAGGGCCTCCCCACCTGCGCCAACTGCCACTCTTTTTCCAGGGATGGCAAGACCCTCGCCCTCGACGTGGACGGTCCGCAGAATGACAAAGGCACTTACGCCATCGTGTCCGTCGCCCCGCAAACGTCGATTCGCACCGAAGACGTCTTCACCTGGAACGACTTTCCCGACAAGCCGCCCGGCCAGCGCACCATTGGATTCATGGCGCAGATCTCGCCCGATGGCCGCTACGCCGTCACCACCGTCAACGAAGACGTCTTCGTGGACAACTTCAAGGATTACCGCTTCCTCCAGGTGTTCTATCCCACCCGCGGAATCCTGGCCTGGTACGACCGTTCCACCCGCCGCATCCGCTCCCTGCCCGGCGCCGATAACCCCAGCTTCGTCCAGACCAACGGCTTCTGGAGCCCCGACGGAAAGTACCTGGTCTTCGCCCGCGCCAAGGGCAGAGACGCCTATCCGGAGGGCCGCAAACTGGCCCAATACGCCGGCGACCCGCTCGAGCCGCCCATTCAATACGACCTCTATCGCATCCCCTTCAACGGCGGCAAAGGCGGCCGCCCGAAGGCCATCGCGGGCGCCTCCAACAACCGCATGAGCAACTCTTTCCCGAAGGTCTCGCCCGACGGCCGCTGGATCGTTTTCGTGCAGTCGCAAAACGGCCAGTTGATGCGCCCCGACAGCCGGCTCTACATCGTCCCGGCGGAAGGCGGCGAGGCCCGCCGCATGCGCTGCAATACGCCCCTGATGAACTCGTGGCACAGTTTCTCCCCCAACGGGCGATGGCTCGTGTTTTCCTCCAAGAGCCGCTCGCCCTACACCCAACTCTTCCTCACCCACATCGATGAGGAGGGCAACGATAGCCCCGCCATCCTCATCGAGAACTCCACCCCCGCCAATCGCGCCGCCAACATCCCCGAATTCGTCAACATTCCCCAGGATGGCCTGCTGCACATCGATGTGCCCGCCGCCGAGTTCTACCGCCTCTTCGACAGCGCCTGGAACCTGGCCGAGAAGGGCCGCTTCGACGAATCCATCGCCCAGTGGAAACTGGCCCTCGCCATCACTCCGGACGACGCCAAGGCGCACAACAACCTCGGACGCGCCCTGGCGGGCAAGGGCGATTTCGACCAGGCCATCGTTCACTGGCGCAAGGCCCTGGAGATCGACCCGCGTTACTGGGAAGCCCACAATAACCTGGCCGTGGCCCTCGCCGGCAGCGGCAACCTGAATGAAGCCATCGGGCACCTCCGGCAGATACTGCAGGCCAACCCCAACTACGCCGAAGTGCACGGCAATCTCGGGCGCGCCCTGGCGCTCAAGGGTAAGTCGCACGAAGCCATCGCCGAGTGGCGCAAGGCGATCGAGTTGAATCCCAACTACGCCCAGGCCTACAACGACCTCGGCACGGAGTTGTCCCGGCAGGGAAACGGCAACGACGCCATCGCCGCCTGGCAGCGGGCCACCGCGGTCAACCCCGCCTTCGCCCCGGCCTACTTCAACCTCGGCAATGCCCTCGACGCCCGCGGCAAGCCCGGGCCGGCGCTGGCCGCGTGGCATAGCGGCCTGGCCCTCGATCCCAACCACTTGCCCACGCTGCGGCGGGCGGCCTGGCTGCTGGCCACCGACCGCGACCCCTCGCTCCGTAACGGGCCGGAGGCGGTCGCGCTGGCCGAGCGCGCCGTTCGCCTCCCCGGCGGCCAGGACCCGTCCGTTCTCGACACTCTCGCCGCCGCCTACGCCGAGGCGGGACGCTTCCCCGACGCCGTCGAAGCCGGCCATCGCGCGCTGGCTCTGGCGGCGCGGCAGGGCAAACCCGATCTGTCGGCCCCGATCCAGGCCCGCGTTGCCCTCTACGAGCGCAAAACCGCCTATCGCGATCAGCGTAATTAGCCCGCCTGCCTGGTATCCCCGGTCTCCAATGGCAGAATCTGCACCTCACCGTCACACCACGTCATCCGGTGCACGCGACCCACTTCGTCCGGGGTGGCCACGGACACCAATCAGCGGTTGCGATCGTCTTTGTATTCTATTCGTTGCATCCGCCACCACCGTCCGGGAATGCTTGGCCCGACGATTGCTCTATCGCCGTATAGGAGAACCAAAACAACCATGTCCCGTTTCTGGAGTACCGCCCTGCTGACTGCCGTCCTTATGACCCCAATCGCCATGGCGCCGAGAGTGGCGCGAGCCCAAGATCAGAAGGCCGCCCGCACCTATCACGACAAACAACACAATGACGACCATGCCTGGAACGGCCAGGAAGACAAGGCGTATCGTGTCTATGCCAAACAAAACCACCGCAAGCCTACCGAGTTTGTCAAACTCAAAGACGAAGATCAACAGAACTACTGGAACTGGCGCCACGATCACTCTGACGCCCTGCTCAAGATCGACATAAAATAGCTCCGGTTTCACCTCCACGAGCAGGCCGGCACACCGGATTACGTGCGTAAGCGGCCTGCGTTCGCAAAGCTTTCCCCGCCGGGGCGGCCGCTGCCTCACTTCTTCGCCGCCCCGCTCGCCTCCGGAACAGAATGCGCTTCCCCCAGCCAGCCGAAACTACACGAATTCTCGTGGCCCCAGTCCCCACCCATCGAGCCCATGCCCCAGCCCGCGCGCATTGCGCAGGTAGCGCGACTCAGCCAGAGGCGAGCAGCGAAACACGGTTTGCAGGAGGTTTGTTGAAAACGGGCTGGCTATTTGTGCCGGTACCGCGTCAGAATCTACCTATGCGGCTCGTGCTTATGCTCTTCGCCCTTCCCCTATCCGCCCAGACTTACGATCTCGCCATCGCCAACGGGCGCGTGCTGGACCCGGCCGGCAATCTCGACGCCGTCCGCCACATCGGCATCCGCGCCGGCAAGATCGCGGCCATCTCCGCCACGCCGCTCGCGGCGCGCGTCACCATCGACGCCAAGGGCCTGGTGGTGACCCCCGGCTTCATCGACCTCCATTCCCACGGGCAAACTCCCGAAAATTACGGTTTCAAGGCCCGCGACGGCGTCACCACCGCCCTGGAACTGGAAGTCGGCGTCCACCCCGCCACGCCCTGGTACGCCCAGCGCGAGGGCCACGCCCTCATCAATTACGGCGCTTCCAGCGGCGATCTCCCCGCCCGCATCGCCGAAATGCACGATTCCGGCACCCTCCTGCCCCGCGACCGCGCCGTCGAGCGCGCCGCCACGCCCGAAGAATTCCGCCACATCCTCGACCGCGTCTCTCTCGGCCTCGACCAGGGCGCTCTCGGCATCGGACTCGCCATCGCCTACCTGCCGCACGAATCGCGCGCCGAAGTCCTCGCCCTCTTCCGCCTCGCCGCCGCCCGTAAGGTCCCCCTCTTCGTTCATATGCGCAACAGTGGACCCCGGGAACCCGGCGTCATCGACTCGCTGCAGGAGGTGATCGCCGACGCCGCCGCCTCCGGCGCTTCCCTCCACGTCGTGCACATCACCAGCACCGGCTTGCGCGAAACCGCCCTCTGCCTGGAAATGATCCAGGGAGCCCGCGCCCGCGGCCTCGATATCACTACCGAAGCCTATCCCTACACCGCCGGCATGACGGACCTGGCCAGCGCCATCTTCGCCGAGGGCTGGCAGGAGCGGCAGGGCGGCATCTCCTTCGGAGACCTGCAATGGGCCCTCACCGGCGAGCGCCTCACCGCCGAAAGTTTCGCCCGCTACCGCCGGCAGGGCGGCTTCGTCGCCATACACGCCATCCCCGAGGAGATCGTGCGCCTCGCCATCTCCAACCCGCTGGTCATGATCGCCAGCGACGGCATCCTGAATGAAGGTAAGGGCCACCCGCGCGCCGCCGGCACCTTCGCCCGCGTCCTCGGCCGCTACGTCCGCGAACAGCACGCTCTCACCCTCATGGACGCCGTCCGCAAAATGACCCTCATGCCCGCCGATCGCCTCGGGCTGAAGAGCAAAGGACGCATCTCTCTCGGCGCCGACGCCGATCTGGCCCTCTTCGACCCCGACCGCGTCACCGACCGCGCCACCTTCGAAAATCCCGCGCAGTACTCCGAAGGCATCCCCTACGTCATCGTCAACGGCACCCTGGTGGTCAACCGCGGCGAACTCGTTGCCAACATCGCCCCCGGCCGCGGCATCCGCCGCTGACCGCCCCCGCCTGGGCGCAGTCTTAGGTGGCGCAGGCTTCAGCCTGCCAATCCGCTTCGAAGCTCGGACTCTTCCTGCCCACGCGTTATCATGAAGCAGTCCATGACCACCCTGCGGGCCCTGCTGCGTCAGAACCCTAACTTTCGCTACACCTGGATGGCCCAGGTCGTCAGCGAGATCGGCGACTACTTCAACAACATCGCCGTCTTCGCCCTGGTCATGGAGAAATCCGGCTCCGGCCTGGTCGTCTCCGGCGTCATGCTGTCGCGGGCCATCCCGGCCGTGCTCGCCGGACCGGTAGCCGGCGTCCTCCTCGACCGGCTCGACCGCCGCCAGATCATGGTCGCCAGCGACCTCGTGCGCGCCCTTATCGCCCTCGGCTTCGTGCTGACCATTCACCAGCCGCGCCCCTGGCTGCTCTACCTGCTCAGCGCCGGCCTCATGTTCGCGTCCCCCTTTTTCACCGCCGGGCGCGCCGCCATCCTGCCCACCATCGCCACCCCCGACGAACTGCACGCCGCCAATTCCCTGACCCAGACCACCCAGTGGGCCACCCTTACCGCCGGCACCCTGCTGGCCGGCTACAGCGCGGCCTGGCTGGGATACCACTGGGCGTTTGTGCTCAATTCCCTGTCCTTTCTCTTCTCCGCCTGCGCCATCTGGCAGATCTCCGTGCCCGGCGGCTTCCGCGTCCATCGCGAGGCCACCGCCCCCGCCACCCGCCCTTGGCATGAGTACTACCAGGGCCTTTCCTACATGCGCAGCGTCCCGCTCATGATGGGCATGGCCATGATCTCCGTGGGCTGGAGCCTGGGCGGAGGCGCCGCCCAGATCCTCTTCGCCCTGTTCGGCGAGCAGGTTTTCCACCGCGGCCCCAGCGGCATCGGTTCCATCTGGGGGTTCGCCGGCATCGGCCTGTTGATCGGCGGCGCCATCGGGCACTTCGCCGGCCGCCGCACCAGCTTCGCCGGCTACAAGCGCACCGTGACCCTGTCGTACCTCTTGCACGGCGCGGCCTACATGCTCTTCAGCCAGGTGGAATCCTACGCCGCCGCGCTGGTCTTCATGATGTTCTCCCGCGTCGGCATGGCGGTCACCAGCGTGCTCAATAACGCCCAACTGCTGCGCCATACCCCCAACCAGTTCCGCGGCCGTGTGTTTAGTACCATGGAATCCATCCGTTGGAGCGTCATGATCGTCTCCATGGCGGCGGCGGGCATCGCCTCGCAGTACGTCGGCCCCCGCACCATCGGCCTGGTGGCCGGCGCCTTCGGCTCCCTGACCGCCATCGTCTGGGCGTGGATGGATTGGACCGGGCGCCTGCCCGAACCCTAATCCGGCCGGACGGCCCTCCTCCGGCCTCATCTCGATCTGCGCCGTTTCCGAAACATTCAGGCCCAATACTCTGTTGTGTTAATATGTTCCAGGCAGCTTGATCGCCTGCCGTGGTTCGAGGAGAATCCCATGTCAAACCACCCACCAAAGTACTTCGCGCTGGTGCTCGCGGTGGCCCTGGCTTTCGCCTGCGCTCCGCTCGACGCCGGCACCATCACGTATTCCTATGCCGGCCAGCCGTTCACCACCATCGCTCCGGGCTACGCCTGTCCTCCCGTTTGCAACGTCACTGGCTCGTTTACCGTCGCCCAAACCCTAGGCCCCAATCTCACCTTGGCCGAGATCATTCCGGCCTCATTCGCTCTCTCCTCCGGCGGCGTCACCCTCACCGATACCGTCTACGGCCCCGACAGCGGCGGCCTTTTTGTTTCCACCGACTCGGGCGGCTCCCTTGTGGGCTGGACGTGGGCCGCCACTGGACCCGCCTCTAACCCCAGCGCGCGCATTCTCACCCAATACGGCCCCGACGACCCAACCTATGGGTCAGTGACCTATGACGATGTCCGCCTCGGCGACCAGCCGCCGCCTATTGTCGGCCCCATTGTCGGCATCAACTATGGAGCGCCCGGTGCCTGGAGCTCCCATCTCGACGGCTTCAACGGCGGCACGCCCAACGCCCCCGTACTCCTGTTTACCGGCGTCGGCATCGCGGTTGTCACCGGCGCCATCTCCGGCCAGAACCCCCAAGACTACTACTCGTTCGATTGGTTCGGCGGCGACTTTAGCGTGACCGCAACCATGACCAACATTACCGACCAGAACGCCGCCTACCAGCTTTCGGAAGGCAGTCTCGGCTCCTGCACCGATACCTCGTCCACCGCGTTGAACTCGACCGATAGCTTCTCCGGCACCATCGTCGTTCACAATCTTGCCCCCGGCCAGTACTGCGTCGGTCTCGCAACCGCCGACCTCGCCGATCCCAACTTCACCTTGAACTTCAATACCCCCCTCACCGACGCCCCCGTGCCCGAGCCCGCCTCCTTCGTCCTTCTGGCTGTCGGCCTCGGCGCCCTCGCGCTCACCCAGCGCCGCCGCGCTGTCCGCTAAGCGCCGACTCCGGCCGGCGCCGCAACCGCCTTCAACGGGCGTTCATCCTCCAGATGAGGTTGAAGCAGGCGGAACCGATCAAGGGCGAGCTTTCGGGCCTCTTCCGTGAGCCCCGCCAGTTGGTCCATACTCGAAGAGTACGCCAAATAATCTGCAAAGTTCTACGCCAGATAATTTGCAAAGTGACAGGTGCGCCCCTGGACCGCCCCTTTCCTGGGGGCATTCTTCCCCTTTTTCTCCCCGCCGCTGAAGTTTTCCCTCCCCCAGCCGATATGAGTATTCGGAGGACGCATTTGACGACCAGCTCCGCCGACCCCGCCATCCAGCCGCTCGCGCCGGTCGCCTCCGCACCCCCCATGCGCATCCTCGCCGCCGAGGACAACCCGGTGTTCCAGTCCATGCTCCGCACCATGCTCACCAAGTGGGGCTATCAGGCCGTGATCGCCCGCAGCGGCACCGAAGCCTGGAACGTCCTGCAGTCGGACGATTCCCCCCGCCTCGCCGTTCTCGATTGGATGATGCCCGGCATGGATGGCCTGGAAATCTGCCGGCGCATCCGCAGCGCCCGCCGCGAACCTTATATCTACATCCTGCTGCTCACCGCGCGCACCGAATCCCAGGACCTCATCGAAGGCATGGACGCCGGCGCCGACGATTACCTCACCAAACCCTTCAACGCTCACGAGCTCCGCGTCCGCCTGCGCGCCGGCCGCCGCATCCTCGACCTCCAGGAGGAACTCCTCAAAGCCCGCGAAGCGCTTCGCGATCAGGCCACCCACGATGGCCTCACCGGCCTGCTCAACCGCTCCACCATTCTCGAAAAGTTGGAGGACGAACTCGCCCGCGCCACGCGCGGCGGCAACCACGTCTCCGTCCTCATGGCCGACCTGGACCGCTTCAAATCGATCAACGATACCCTCGGACATCTGGCCGGCGACGCCGTCCTCCGCGAAGCCGCCCGCCGCCTCAAATCCGCCGCCCGCCGCTACGATTTGGTGGGCCGCTACGGCGGCGAGGAATTCCTCATCGTGCTCCCCGGCTGCGATGCCACCGCCGCAGCCCTGCAAGCCGAACGCATGCGCGAAGCCATCGGCGCCACACCCTTCCTCACCCCGTCCCGGCCCATCACGGTCAACATCTCGCTGGGCGTTGCCTGCTCATCCCACTGTGCTCCCGAAGCCCTCGTCCGCGAAGCCGACGACGCCCTCTATGAAGCCAAAGGCGCTGGCCGCAACCGCGTCGTGGTCCATTCCGTCACTTGGGATCACGCCGCCTGCGCCCTCACCTGATGCCCCGGTCCCCCACCCGGTACTTTCTCTCATCCACCGCGCCCCTCACCCGCCAAATTAGACATTCCCTCCACCGCCCGCACGCGCTATACTCTCCCTTTCATCCTTTCATCCGAGTACGTCATGCCATCATCCAACATTCCCACGTCGGAAACCATCCTCATCGACCTCGTTCACGATCTTCGTCAATTCCTCGGAAATATCGAAACCAGCGCCTACTGCCTCGGTCTGTTGAGCGATTCCGCGCCACCCCGTGCCCGCGTCTACCTCCGCACCATCGAGCAACAGGTGGCGCGCGCCGAGGGCCGCCTGTCCGAGGCCGGCGCCGAGTTGCACCGTATGCGCGCTCAACGCGTCGCCGACGGTGACATCCTGGCCTTGACGAACTCCACTACTTCCGCCGTCACGTAACGCGGCGGCTTAACCAGGAATCGCGGCTTTCCGTCCCATATCCCACGCGCCACCGCTTCCCAGAGCGGCGCGTTGATGCCCCGGTCGATCACCACGAATCCATCCGCCCGGTCCATGTAACGCAGGCTCGATGCCTTGAAGTCTTCGCAGCCGAAATCGAGCACCATCAGGAAGACATCCGGCGCCACCAGTTCCAGCACGCTGTTGGATTCCACAATCGCGTTCTCGCCCTGCGCCAGAATCTTCTTTACCATCCCCGCCGCCCGCGGCAGTTCTCCCGCCGGCACCCGCAGCCAGAATGAACGCTCCGCGCCCGCCGCCAGGAACCGCCCCGAGTCCGTGCCCCCCGCTTCGTATTCCTCCGAGAGCGCGAACTTCTCCCCCGCCGCCGGCTCGCACCCGCACTCCGCCGTCTCCGTGTGGCGGGCGCATACCCCGTTGCCGTACTGCGTGATCTTCAGAGCCGTCCAGCGGCGATCCCGCAACTTGCGGATCAACCCGGCCACCACGCTCGTCTTGCCGATGTTCCGCGCCTGCCCGCCCACCACTACCAGCATCAGTCCCGCCTCTCCAACTCCGCCAGCCGGCGCTTGATCTCCACCAGTTCCTGGCGCATTTCCGATACGTGCGCCATGTTGGCCAGCATTTCCAGGTGCTGCTTCAGCGGCCGCGCCGGCGTCCCCCACACCGTCTGCCCGCTGCGCACGATCTTCGACGAAAGCACGCCGCACCCCGAACCCAGCACCGCCCGCGATTCGATCCGCGCCTTGTCCCCAATCCCCACCTGCCCCCCGATTACCGCGTAATCCTCCACCACCCCGCCCCCCGAGAACCCCGTCTGCGCCGCCACCACCACGTGCTTCCCAATGCGGCAGTTGTGCCCCACGTGCACCATGTTGTCCAATTTCGTCCCCTCGCCGATCGAGGTCACCCCCAGCGCCGCCCGGTCCACGCACGAGTTCGCCCCAATCTCCACGAAGTCCGCGATCTCCACCCGCCCCACCTGCGGAAACTTGTGCCACCGCCCCTCTTCCATCACGTAGCCGAACCCGTCCGCCCCGATCACGCACCCCGAGTGCAGCACGCTCCCCCGTCCGATATCCACGTTGTCGTATACCGTCACATTAGGGTGCAGCACGCTGCCTTCACCCAGCGATACCCGCTTGCCCACCACCGAGCCCGCGTGGATTGCCGCCGCCACGCCGATCCGCGTCGCCTCGCCCACCACCGCGTGCGGCCCAATATACACCATGGCCCCCATTTCGACATTCTTGCCGACCACCGCCGTCGGGTGTACGCCGGGCTTGAGTTCCAGCGTCGGATAGAAGCGGTTCATGGCGCGCGCGAACGCCGTCCGCGGTTCCACCGCGCGGATCACCGTACGGTGCGAAGAGGAGGGCCACTCCATCGGCACGATCAGGCACCCCGCCGACGACGATTCGGCCGCCGCCGCCGCCTTGCGCGTGCCCACGAACGCCACATCGCCCGCCCCAGCCGATTCCAGCGCCGCCACCGCGCTCAGTTCCTTCTCGCCGTCGCCTTCGTAGGTAGCGCCCAGCCACTCCGCCAATTCGCGAACTCGCATGCATCGATAATACCGTGGGACAGGCCTCCTGGCCTGTCTTCGTCGTGGGACAGGCCTCCCGGCGGCCTCCTGGCCTGTCTTTTTCCCATCAATGCCCAATGGGCTTATCATACGAATTCATGCCCATCGATCCATCGGCCGAGGTCGCCTCCACCGCCGTCGTCTCGCCCGATGCCGTCATCGGCCCCGCCGTGCGCATCGGCGAATTCTGCGTCATCGAGTCCGACGTGGTCATCGGTCCCCGCTGTGTCCTCGATCCCTACGTCTATATCAAGCGCTGGACCACTCTCGGCGAAGACAACCAGATCGGCGCCGGCACCGTGCTCGGCACCCTCCCGCTCGACCGCAACTTCGCCGGCTGCCGCAGCTACCTCCGCATCGGCAACGGCAACAAGATCCGCGAGCACTTCACCATCTCCCGCGGCACCCCGCCCGAATCCGTCACCGAAGTCGGCGACGGCAACTTCATCATGACCAGCGGCCACATCGCGCACAATTGCAAAATCGGCAACCACACCGTCATTGCCAGTTGCGTCCTGCTCGGCGGCTATGTCGAAATCGAAGATGGGGCGTTCCTCTCCGGCGGCGTGCTGGTGCATCAATATTGCCGGGTCGGCCGCCTCGCCATGGTGAGCGGCAACACCCGCGTCAACCTCGATGCGCCGCCCTTTTTCACCTGCTCCGGGTTCGCCATCGAGCCCCGCGGCCTCAATCTCGTCGGCCTCAAGCGCGCCGGATACAAGGCGCCCGAGGTCAGCATCCTCAAGCAGGCCTACCGCTATCTCTACCGTTCCAACCTGAAGCTGGAAGAAGCCCTCGCCCGTATCCAAAACGAGATTCCCACGCCCGAAACCCTCCATCTCGTCGCCTTCATCCGCGCCTCCCGCCGCGGCATCGCCCGCGAGTGAACTCCTCCGCTTCCTCCGCGCTCTCTTCTTCGCTTTCTCTCCCTGTCTTCTCTGCGCTTCTCTCTGCGTTCTCTGCGTCTCTGCGTTGAATTCGCATCCACCGAACTCCTCCACCCCTCCGAATTCCCCTCGTTGAATTCCGACGTGTATATCTCTTATACTGTGTGGTCGGTTGCTGTACGGTTTACTCGCATATGCCCCGGTCCGCTGCGGCCCTTTTCCGACACGCCGTTGGCGCCGGAACTTTTGCTAGGGGGTTACCCGATGTTTTCCAATCCGGACACGCTCGGTGTCGAGCGCTGCGCCGCTAACGCGCGAATTCGATCAGTATGGCGCGTACTGATGACAGTTGTTACCCTGGTGGCGCTCGGCGCGCCGCTTATGGCCCAGGAAGCTGGGGGTGAAGCCAACCTCAAGCTGCCGCGGCTCGACCTGCCCGGGGTCACGTTCCTCGGCGGCATTTCCGGAACCAGCCTTCTGATGGGCGGTCTGGTTGTCAGCGCCCTCGGACTCATCTTCGGTCTCATCATCTTCACTCGTCTTCGCAAGATGCCCGTCCACAGTTCCATGCTCGAAGTCAGCGAACTGATTTACGAGACCTGCAAGACCTACCTGGCCACTCAGGGCAGATTCCTCTGCATCCTGGAAGGCTTCATGGCGGTCATCATCATCTTCTATTTCGGCTTCATGCAGGGACTCGAGGCGTACAAGGTCGCGATCATCCTGGCGTTCAGCGTGATCGGCATCGCCGGCAGCTTCTGCGTGGCCGCCTTCGGCATGCGCGTCAACACCTTTGCCAACTCGCGCACGGCCTTCGCCGCGCTCAAAGGCAAGCCATACCCCTGCTATGACATTCCGCTGCAAGCCGGCATGAGCATCGGTATGCTGCTGGTGTCCGTCGAACTGCTGATCATGCTCTCGATCCTGCTCTTCATTCCGGGCGAGTTGGCCGGGAAGTGCTTCATCGGCTTCGCCATCGGCGAATCGCTGGGCGCCGCGGCCCTCCGCGTGGCCGGCGGCATCTTCACCAAGATCGCCGATATTGGCAGCGACCTGATGAAGATCGTGTTCAAGATCAAGGAAGACGACGCGCGCAACCCGGGTGTGATCGCCGATTGCACCGGCGACAACGCGGGCGATTCCGTCGGACCTTCGGCCGATGGCTTTGAAACCTACGGCGTCACCGGCGTGGCCCTGATCACCTTCATCATCCTGGCCGTCGGGAACACATCAACTGGCACATTCGTGGCCAACCCGGTAGCACAGGTGCAATTGCTGGTCTGGATCTTCACCATGCGCATCATGATGGTGATCAGTAGCGCCGCTGGATACTTCATCAACGGCGCCATCGCCAAGGCCAGGTTCGGCAATGCCGACAAGTTCAACTTCGAAGCTCCCCTCACCACGCTGGTGTGGCTGACTTCCATCCTCTCCATCATCCTCACCTACATCATCAGCTCCATGATGATTCCCGACCTTGGCGGCGATAGTTCCCTGTGGTGGAAGCTCGCCACCATCATCAGTTGCGGCACGCTCGCCGGCGCCGTGATCCCCGAATTCGTCAAGGTCTTCACCTCCACCAACTCGCGTCACGTGCGTGAGATCGTCACCAGCTCGCGCGAGGGCGGCGCTTCGCTCAACATCCTCTCCGGCTTCGTGGCCGGCAACTTCAGCGCCTATTGGCTCGGTATGGCCATGCTGCTGCTCATGAGCATCGGCTACTTTATGAGCACCATGATGCCCGCCGCCCTCATGCTGGCGCCCGCCGTCTTCGCTTTCGGTCTGGTCGCCTTCGGCTTCCTCGGTATGGGTCCGGTCACCATCGCGGTGGATAGCTACGGCCCCGTCACCGACAACGCCCAGAGCGTCTACGAACTTTCCACCATCGAAACCATACCTGGCATCGAAGCCGACATGCAGAAGACCTTCGGTTTCAAACCGGACTTCGAGAAGGCCAAGGAGAATCTGGAAGAAAACGATGGCGCGGGCAACACCTTCAAGGCCACTTCCAAGCCGGTGCTCATCGGCACCGCCGTGGTCGGCGCCACCACCATGATCTTCTCCACCATCGTGGCCCTCACCCACGGGTTGGACGACAAGTACATGAAGATGATCTCGCTGATGCACGCGCCCTTCCTGCTCGGCATCATCGCCGGCGGCGCCGTCATCTACTGGTTCACCGGCGCCAGCGCCCAGGCCGTCACCACCGGCGCCTACCGCGCGGTGGAATTCATCAAGAAGAACATCAGGCTCGATACCGCGGAAAAGGCCTCGGTCGAGGATTCCAAGAAAGTGGTCGAGATCTGCACCAAGTACGCCCAGAAGGGCATGTTCAACATCTTCCTGGTGGTTTTCTTCACAACTCTCTCGTTCGCTTTCCTCGAACCCTTCTTCTTCGTGGGCTACCTCATCTCCATCGCCCTGTTCGGTCTCTACCAGGCCATCTTCATGGCCAACGCCGGCGGCGCGTGGGATAACGCGAAGAAAGTCGTCGAAACCGAATTGCACGCCAAGGGCACTCCGCTGCACGATGCCTGCGTAATCGGCGACACGGTTGGCGATCCCTTCAAGGACACCAGCAGTGTGGCTCTCAACCCGATCATCAAGTTCACCACGCTGTTCGGATTGCTGGCCGTCAACCTCGCTGTCCACCTTTCGGGGGAGCACGGCGAAAACAACGCGCTCACTACGGCCCTCGCCGTCGTCTTCTTCGCCGTCTCGGTGGTCTTCGTATACCGTAGTTTCTACGGCATGCGCATCGAAAGCAAAGACTAAGTAGGACAGGCCTCCGGCCTGTCTATCCGGGCGGGCGCGTTCCCGCGCCCGCCCGGACAACCCTGCCTCCTTAGTAAACGATAAACCCTCAACATTTCCCCGCTTTTCGCAGTACCATGGAAGTTGGTCCCATTCCCATGAACGCAACCTCCATCGACCCCGCCCTCGTCCCCCAGCGAACTCTCTACACCGGCGCCCGGATGCCTGCCATCGGACTGGGCACCTTCGGCAGCGACCACGTCACCGCCGACGAAGTTGCCGCCGCTGTCAGAGGCGCCGCCGCCATCGGCTACCGCCACTTCGATTGCGCCAGCGTCTATCGCAACGAAGACCGCATCGGCTTTGCCCTGCGCGACATCGTCTCCGGCGGCATCCCGCGCGAAGAACTCTGGATCACCGGCAAACTCTGGAACGACAAGCACGCGGAAGCCGATGTCATCCCTTCTTTCCGCCAATCGCTCGCCGACCTGCAGCTCGACTACCTGGACATGTACCTCGTCCACTGGCCGTTCCCCAATTTCCACCCGCCCGGGTGCGACGTCAGCTCGCGCAGTCCCGAGGCCAAGCCCTACATCCATGAAAACTACATGAAGACGTGGCGGCAACTGGAGAAACTGGTGGACCTCGGACTGGTGCGCCACATCGGCACCAGCAATATGACCATTCCCAAACTTAAGCTGCTGCTCACCGACGCCCGCATCAAGCCCGCCGTCAACGAAATGGAGATGCACCCGCACCTGCAGCAGACCGAACTCTTCGAGTTCGTGCGCGCCCACGGCATCGAGCCCATCGCCTATAGCCCCATCGGCTCGCCCGGCCGGCCGGAGCGCGACCGCACGCCCGAGGACACGGTGGATGTCGAAGACCCCGCGATCGTCTTCATAGCCCGCCGTCTCGGCGTGCACCCGGCCGTCGTCTGCGTGAAGTGGGCCGGGCAGCGCGGCGCCACCCCCATCCCGTTCTCCGTCAACCCGCGCAACTACCTGGCCAACCTGCAGGGCGTGGTCTCTCCGCCGCTCTCCGCCGCCGATATGGCCGCCATCGCCGCCATCGATAAGAATTGCCGCCTCATCAAGGGGCAGGTCTTTTTATGGAAACAGGACCAGACCTGGGAAGATCTCTGGGATCTGGATGGAGTAATTAAACAATGAGATCCGCCAGGAGCGATCAATAATGAAAGGCGCGTTCCTACCCGGCAACAGCACGGTCGAATTGAAAGAGGTGCCCGTTCCGGCGCCCGGCCACGGCGAAGTGCTGCTTCGCATGAAAGCCTCCACCATCTGCGGTTCGGACATCCGCTGCATCTATCACGAGCATCTCGGCAAAGGTCCCGAAGGCTACCAGGGCGTGGTAGCCGGCCATGAACCCTCCGGGCAGATCGTGCAGGCCGGTCCCGGATGCCGCCGCTTCGGCCCGGGCGACCGCGTCATCGTCTATCACATCTCCGGCTGCGGGGTGTGCAACGATTGCCGCCGCGGCTACATGATCTCCTGCACCAGCGAAAAATACCGCCGCGCCTACGGCTGGCAGCGCGATGGCGGCATGGCCGATTTCCTGCTCGCCGAGGAGAAGGATCTGATCCATCTCCCCGCCGGACTCACCTACGCCGATGGCGCCCAGGTGGCCTGCGGCTTTGGTACGGTCTATGAAGGCCTGCAGAAGATCGGCATCTGCGGCAACGATGCCGTGCTGATCACCGGTCTCGGCCCCGTGGGACTGGCCACCGGCGCGCTCTGCCGCAAGTTGGGCGCCAACAAGATCATCGGCATCGATGTCGTCAAGGAGCGCATGCAACTGGCGCTCGACCTCAAACTCTGCGACGAAGTGCTGGAAAGCGGCCCCGATAACGTCGCCGAGGTCCGCCGTCTCACCGGCGGCATGGGCGTGGAGCGCGCCGTGGATTGCTCCGCCAACGATCAAGCCCGCGCCACCGCCATCCGCGCCACCCGCAAATGGGGACGCATCGTCTTCCTCGGCGAAGGCGGACGCGTGGAGTTCAACCCGTCCCCCGACATCATCCACGATCAGAAGACCATCTACGGTTCCTGGGTCACGTCCACCTGGCTGATGGAGGAATTAGTGGAGCGCCTGGTGCGCTGGAACCTCCATCCCGCCGACCTGGTGACCCACCGCTTCTCGCTCGACCACGTGGACCAGGCTTACACCCTGATGGCCTCCGGCAAATGCGGCAAAGTCGCCGTCTGCTTCGACGAAGAACTGGTGGCATAAGGCTCCGCCTTGTGCATCCGAGCGCAGCTCGGATAGGCTGCCGACAGACGCTCGGCGCAGTGCCGCAGGAAATCACCGCACGTGCTACAGTTTTTAGCGGAGGTGTGCTTGAAAAAGATTGTAGGATTATCACTACTGATTTGCCTGGTTGCTTTTGCACAGGATAAGGGGCGCGGCGGGGAGCCACGCCAAGGCGGCAAGCCCGCGGCGGTGGGCGGCGGACACGTTCCCGCTCATGGTCCCGCGCCCACGCCCGCTAACAGGCGCGCTCCGGCTCCCCCGCGAGGTGGGCAGCCCGCGACCGAGAACCGCGTTGCCGTGGACACCAAAGGTCATCCGGAACTGCCGCACGTTCACGCCAAGAACGATCAATGGGTCGGACATACCAGCGGCCCCAACGACGCGCATTACCACCTCGATCAGCCATGGGCGCACGGACGCTTCAGCGGTGGCTTTGGACCGCAGCACGTATTCGTGCTGGCGGGAGGCAACCGGGAACGCTTCTGGTTCGGTAATTTCTACTGGGACGTCGCCCCTTACGATTACAACATCGTGGTGGGCTGGAACTGGGGCGGCGATCAGATCGTGATCTACGAAGACCCCGACCACCCTGGCTGGTATCTCGCCTACAACCCGCGGTTAGGCACCTACGCCCACGTCGAGTATCTGGGAGGTTGACGGGCGGCTTCCTCCTTTTGACCCAGACTGCCGCGGAGTGCGATGCGAAGTACGCGTGGACAGGCCAGGAGACCTGTCCTACGCCAGCGCGTTGATGGGGGCGGGGTGGGCGGCTTCGTAGGCGGCGATTTCGGGGGCCTGCTCCAGGATGTAGCCGAGTTCATCGACGCCCTTCACCAGGCAGTGCTTGGAGAAGGCATCCACCGGGAATTCGACTACCCGGCCGCTAGGCGTGGTCAGCGTCTGGTTGGGCAGATCGATCTTCACCGTGGCGCCGCCCGGGGCGGCGAATAATTCCGCGTGCACGTCCGGCGGCACGATGATGGGCAAGAGCGAGTTCTTCAACGAGTTCTGCTGGAAGATATCGGCGAAACTCGTCGAGATCACGGCGCGGAATCCCCACTGGGTGAGCGCCCAGGGAGCGTGCTCGCGCGAACTGCCGCAGCCGAAGTTATCGCCCGCCAGGAGCACCTGCGCACCTTGCGATTCGGGGCGGTTGAGCACGAAATCCGGGTTGGGATTGCCGGCGGCGTCGTAGCGCCAGTCGTTGAAAAGCTGCTTGTCCAGGCCCAGCTTGGAGGTGGTCTTCAGGAAGCGCGCCGGAATGATCTGGTCGGTATCCACGTTGTTCAACGGCAGTTTGACCATGCGGCTTTCGAAATTGGTGAATGGCGTCATAGCAGTGTCCTCACGTCGGTGACTACGCCGGTGATGGCGCTGGCGGCGGCGGTCAGCGGGCTGGCCAGGAAGGTGCGTCCGCCCTTGCCCTGCCGTCCTTCGAAATTGCGATTGCTGGTGGAAACGCTGTACTGGCCGGGCGCAAGCTGGTCGCCGTTCATGGCGATGCACATGGAGCAGCCGGGCTCGCGCCATTCGCAGCCGGCGGCGCGGAAGATCTCGGGCAGCCCCTCGGCGATGGCCTGGCGCTTGACTTCCTGCGACCCGGGCACCACCAGCACGCGCACTTTTTCGCTCACCTTGCGGCCCTTGAGCAGGCCGGCGGCGGTGCGCAGATCGCCGATGCGCGAATTGGTGCAACTGCCGATGAAGACCACGTCGATGGCGTGCCCCACCAGCGGCTTGCCGCCTTCCAGGCCCATGTAGGCCAGGGCCTTGGCGATGGAATCGCGCGCCATGGGGTCGGCCACCTGCGAAGGTTCGGGCAGCGCCGCGTTGATGGATACGCCCATGCCGGGGTTGGTGCCGTAGGTAATCATGGGTTCGAGCGCATCGGCATCGATGTCGATGGAGCGATCGTAGGTCGCGCCTTCGTCGGTGGGAAGCTGCTTCCAGCGGGCGATGGCGGCATCCCAGGCGGCGCCCTTGGGGGCGTGCGGACGGCCGGCGAGGTATTCGAAGGTGGTGTCGTCGGGCGCCATCAGGCCGGCGCGCGAGCCGCCTTCGATGGACATGTTGCAGACCGTCATGCGCTCATCCATACCGAGCGCGCGGATGGCACTGCCGGTGTATTCGAAGACGCTGCCGGTGCCGCCGCCGATGCCGATGCGGGCGATGAGGGCGAGAATGATGTCCTTGGCCGAGACGCCGGCGCCGAGGCGGCCATCCACCCGCACCTGAAAGGTCTTCGACGGGCGCTGCAAGAGGCACTGGGTGGCCAGCACGTGTTCGACTTCGCTGGTGCCGATGCCGAAGGCCAGCGCGCCGAAGGCGCCGTGGGTGGCGGTGTGGCTGTCGCCGCAGACCACGGTCATGCCGGGCTGGGTGAGTCCCAGTTCGGGGCCGATCACGTGGACGATGCCCTGCTGGCTGCTATGCACGCCCAGGCAGCGAATGCCGAACTCGCGGCAGTTGGTTTCGAGCTGATCGAGCTGTTTGAGCGCGATCGGATCGACGATGGGCAGGGAGCGATCCGATGTAGGAATGCTGTGATCGGCGGTGGCGATGGTGAGATCGGGACGCCGCACCTTGAGGCCGCGCTCGCGCAGGCCCTGGAGGCCTGGGGCGATGTCACCTCGTGGACCAGGTGCAGGTCGATGAACAACAGGGTGGGAGCGCCGGGGCGCTCGTGGACTACGTGAGAGTCCCAGAGTTTTTCGATGATGGTGCGTGGCATAAGAGAATGAGTTGGGGCCAGTTTCTATTATGGCTGAGCGCGGAGACCGGTAGGTTCCGCGCTCAGCCGATTGCGGCGCATACCGCCTGGCCAACCTGTTCGGTGGTGGCGGGCACGCCGGAAGGCCTCAAGTCCGCAGTAACGTGGCGGCTTTCGAGGACCGTTTCGATGGCTGTATCCACCGCCGCGGCTTCTTCCTTCAAACTGAAACTGTAGGACAGCATGGCGCCCACCGAGCCGATGGCGCCCAGCGGGTTGGCTTTATTCTGGCCGGCGATATCGGGGGCGGAGCCGTGCACCGGTTCGTAGAGCCCGACCCAGGCGCCACTGGGGCGCCGGTCGCCGATGGATGCCGAGGGCAGCATGCCGATGGAGCCCGCCAGCACCGCGCCCTCGTCGCTCAAGATATCGCCGAACATGTTTTCGGTGAGCACGATATCGAAGCGCTTGGGGTTGAGGATGAGCTGCATGGCGCAGTTATCCACCAGCA
>Ga0182030_10005997_pt1 | contig 25721 bp, 26 predicted proteins | sample 812S3MmetaG_FD_121299 | JGI IMG/M metagenome (GOLD analysis project Ga0182030, IMG submission 121299) | Permafrost microbial communities from Stordalen Mire, Sweden - 812S3M metaG (Illumina Assembly) | ecosystem: Environmental > Terrestrial > Soil > Wetlands > Permafrost | place: Sweden...
CCCGACGCCTACAGCTATTCGGGCGGCCTCAACCGCACGACGCAGGGGCTGCTGGAATTCGTCGAAATGTTCAAGGCGCCGATCAAGGTGCTGCACCCGCTGCTCACTGCGACGCAGGAAGGCAATTACGCGGGCACGGAGAACCTCGGCGCGCTGCCCTACCAGGGCGTGATCCTCGCCCATTCCAACGAATCGGAATGGGAGCAGTTCAGGAATAACAAGAACAACGAGGCGTTTCTCGACCGTATCTGCGTGGTCAAGGTGCCCTACTGCCTGCGCCAGACCGAGGAAGCGCAAATCTACCACAAGCTGCTCGAAGGCTCGGACCTCGCCGACGCAACCTGCGCGCCGGAAGTGTTGGAAATCCTCGCCCGTTTCTGCGTGCTCTCACGCATGAAGGAGCACCAGAACTCGCCGATCTACTCGAAAATGCGGGTTTATAACGGCGACAATCTCAAGGACACCGACCCCAAGGCGAAATCCATTCAGGAATATCGCGAGGCGGCCGGCGTTTCGGAAGGCATGAACGGCATTTCGACCCGCTTCGCCTTCAAGGTCCTGTCGGAGACATTCAACTACGACAACGAGGAGATCGCCGCCGACCCAGTGCATCTGATGTACGTGCTCGAACAGGCGATCAAGCGCGAGCAGTTCCCTAAGGAGGTCGAGGACCGCTACCTCGACTTCATCAAGTCGCTGCTGGCGCCGCGTTACGCGGAGTTCATCGGTCGCGAGATCCAGAAGGCCTATATCGAATCTTATAGCGAATACGGACAGAATCTGTTTAATCGCTATATTGCTTACGCCGACGCTTGGATTGAGGAGCAGGACTTCAAGGACGCCGACACCGGACAGGTGTTCGACCGCAAGATTCTCGACGCCGAATTGTCGAAGATCGAGAAGCCGGCGGGCATCGCCAACCCGAAGGATTTCCGTAACGAGATCGTCAAATTTGCGTTACGGGCGCGGGCGAATAACGAGGGCAAGAATCCGTCGTGGACGTCCTACGAGAAGATCCGCGAGGTCATTGAGAAGCGTATGTTCAGTCAGGTCGAGGAGTTACTGCCCGTCATCAGCTTCGGGGCTAAGCAGGACACCAAGACCGAGAAACAGCATGCGGAGTTCCTCGATCGGATGAAAGCCCGCGGCTATACGGAACGGCAGGTGCGCCGGCTTGTTGAGTGGTACATGCGGGTCAACAAGGCCGGGTGAGCGCGATCGAGGACGAGAGAGACGATGCCCCAGTTCATCGACCGCCGCCTCAACCCGCGCGATAAGAGCCTCGGCAATCGCATGCGCTTCCTCAAGCGCACGCGCGCCCGGATCAAGGAGGCGGTCGACAAGGCGGTTCGCGAGCGCACCATCGGCGACGCCGCCAAGGGGGGATCGGTCTCGATCCCCACCGACGGCATCAACGAGCCGATGTTCCACGATTCGGAGGCCGGGGGTGACCGCAACCGCGTGATGCCCGGCAACAAGGAGTTCGTCAGCGGCGACCGCATCGACAAGCCGAAGGGCGGTCAAGGCGGACGCGGACGGAAGGGCGCCCAGGACGGCGACGGCGAGGACGCGTTCAGCTTCGCGCTGAGCGAGGAGGAATTCCTCGATCTGCTGTTCGAGGATCTGGAGCTGCCGGATCTGATCAAGGCGTCGCTCAAGGACGCCAAGCTCGCCGAGCCACGGCGGGCGGGCTATTCCGCCGATGGCGTCATTCCCAATCTCAACGTGTTGCGCACGATGCGGCAATCGCTCAGCCGCCGGCTCGCGCTGCGCCGCCCGAATCGCCGCGAGGTGGAGAAGCTCGAAAGCCGGCTCGCCGAAATCGCCGACTTGCCCGAGACGGAGGAGCTGATCGCCGAGGCGCAGCGCATTCGCGACGAGCTGAAGCGGCTGCGCCATCTGCAGCGCGCGATCCCGTTCATCGACCCGATCGACGTGCGCTACAACCGCTTCACGCGGGTGACCGTGCCGCGTGCGAAGGCGGTGATGTTCTGCCTGATGGACGTCTCCGCCTCGATGGGTGAGCGCGAGAAGGATTTGGCCAAGCGCTTCTTCATCCTGTTGCACCTGTTCCTGAAGCGGAAGTACGAGCGCGTCGACGTCGTATTCATTCGCCACACGCATGAGGCGAAAGAGGTCGACGAACACGAGTTCTTCTACGGCCGCGAGACCGGCGGCACCGTCGTCTCCTCCGCGCTGGAGCAGATGATCGAGATCCGCGACAAGCGCTATTCGCCGGCGGAATGGAACATCTATTGCGCGGAGGCGAGCGACGGCGACAATTCCGGCGGCGACACTGAGCATTGCGTCGAGCTGCTGACCGAGGAAATTCTGCCGACGACGCAGTATTTCGCTTACATTGAAATCGCCGACCGCGACATTTCCTCGCACTGGAGCGGCGGCGACTCCAAGGAATTGTGGCGCGGCTACGCGGAACTTTCCGAGTCGGCGAAGAACTTCGCCATGCGCAAGGCCGCTAATCCCGCCGACATCTATCCCGTGTTCCGCGAACTGTTCGCCCGTAACCGCGAGAAGGCGCCGACATGAACGAGACCGTCCGCAAGCCCCGAGCCGCCCAGCCGCTGTTCGAAGGCGCGGAATGGGACTTCGCGCTCATGCACGAGGTCTACGAGGCGGTAAAAGACGTCGCCCTCAACGATCTCGGCCTCGACGTCTACCCCAACCAGATCGAAGTGATATCGGCCGAGCAGATGCTCGACGCCTATTCGTCCGTCGGCATGCCGCTGATGTACTCGCACTGGTCGTTCGGCAAGCGGTTCGTGCGCGACGAGATGCTCTACCGCAAAGGCTACCAGGCGCTCGCCTACGAAATCGTCATCAACTCCAACCCGTGCATCAGCTACTACATGGAGGAGAACTCCATGGCGATGCAGACGCTGGTGCTGGCGCACGCGGCGTTCGGGCACAACCATTTCTTCAAGAACAACTATCTGTTCCAGCAGTGGACCGACGCCAACGGCATCCTCGATTATCTGGAATTCTCCAAGCGCTATGTCGCGGAATGCGAGGAGAAGTTCGGCCAGGAGGCGGTGGAGTCGATCCTCGACGCCGCGCACGCGCTGCAGAATCAGAGCGTCTTCCGCTATCGCCGCGCCAACAAGCTCAATCTGTCGGAGCATGAGGCGCGCCGGCGCGAGCGCGTCCGCAACGAGGAGGCGACCTACAGCGACCTGTGGCGCACGGTGCCGAATCTCTCCAAGGCCAAGGAGCCCACCGCCGCCGAACGCGAGGCGGCGGAGCGCCGGTTGCGGCACCGGCTGCCGGAAGAGAACCTGCTTTATTTTCTGGAGAAGAACAGCCCGATCCTGCAAGCCTGGCAGCGCGAGCTGTTACGCATCGTGCGCAACGTCTCGCAGTATTTCTATCCGCAGCGCCAGACCAAGCTGATGAATGAAGGTTGCGCGACCTTCGTGCATTATCACATCGTCAACGAGATGTACGATCGCGGCCTGATCTCGGAAGGCGCGCTGCTCGAAATCCTGCACAGCCACTCCAATGTCGTCTATCAGACCGACTTCGATCACCCGCATCACAGCGGCCTGAATCCTTACGCCTTGGGCTTCGCGATGATGCAGGACATCCAGCGCATCTGCGTCGCGCCGACCGACGAGGACCGCGAGTGGTTCCCCGACATCGCCGGCTGCCAGAACTGGCGCAAGGCGCTGAAGGAAATCTGGGCGACCTATCGCGACGAGTCGTTCGTGCGGCAGTATCTGAGCCCGAACCTGATCCGCAAGTTCAAGCTGTTCCTGCTGAGCGACAGGGCGTCCGAATCGGAATACGAGATCGACGCGATCCACGACGCCGAGGGCTATCGCCGGGTGCGCAATGCGCTGGCCGACACCTATGATGTCGCGGCGCGCGATCCCGACATCCAGGTCACCGACGTCGATCTGCTCGGCGACCGCAAGTTGATTCTCAAGCACAAGCGCCGCAGCGGCGTGCCGCTCGCCGAGGGTGACCGCGACAAGGTGATGCGCCACGTCAAGCGCCTGTGGGGTTACGACGCCGTGCTGCAGGAGGAGGACGCGAGCTGATCGAGCTGATCTGCCTCGACGCCGACGACACGCTCTGGAATCACGAAAGCTACTTTCAGGACGCGGCGCGGCGCTATCACGCGCTGCTCGCGCCCTTCGCCGAGGCGGCGCGCACCGAGCAGAAACTGACCGACGTGGAGGAGCGCAACCTCCATATCTACGGCTATGGCGTGAAGGGTTTTACGCTCTCCATGCTGGAGACGGCGTTGGAGATCGCCGGCGACGCGCTGCCCGCCGCCACCATGCGCGAAATCCTCGACATCGGCCGCGATCTCATGCGCCATCCCATCGAGCCGCTGCCGGGGGTGAAGGAGGCGCTGCCGCTGCTGGCGCAACAGGCGCGCGCGGTGCTGGTGACCAAGGGCGACCTGTTCCACCAGGAATCCAAGCTCGCCGCCTCCGGCCTCGGAGACCATTTCGCCGGCGTCGAGATCGTCAGCGAGAAGACGGCCGAGGTCTACCGACGCGTGTTCGCCCGCTACGGCGCCGCGCCGGATTCCGCCGTGATGGTCGGCAACTCGCTGCGCTCCGACATTTGGCCGGCGCTCGCGGCGGGCGCCTGGGCGGTGCATATCCCGCATGAATTCGAATGGGCGCGCGAACGCGCGGAGACGCCCGTCAACGAGCCTCGCTTCGCCCGGCTCGAGTGTTTCGCCGATCTGCCCGACTGGCTGGCCGCGGCGCGATAATTCAGGTCTCCGCCGCGCCGAGCACCTGCAGCAGGCGGTCGATTCTCCCCGAAGATAGCCGGATCAGCCCGGTATAAGGCTGGCTGAGTTCCAAGATGAGGAACACCGCGCTGCCGATCGCCAGGGCGCCGGCGACATGCGCGACGACCGTAACGACGTTGGGCGCGGCGATGAGGCCATTGCCGAAGAACAGCGCAGCCGCCCAGCAAACCACGACCGTCAGCACATAAGGCGGAAACGGGTTGGCGAGCTGGCGCGCCATCAGCATCTGCGTGTCGGTGAACTTGCGCGCGAGATCGCGCGCCGAGGCGAGCAATTGGCGTTGCGCGTCCGTCGCAGGTTGCAGGCTGTCGAAAAAGCCGCCTAGACCTCGCAAGGTCGCCCGCGTCTCCTCGAACGTGAACGGCTGCGGGCCGCGCTTCGAATCGCCGAAGAAGCGAACGCGCGAGCGCTCCAACGCCGCCCGCAGCCCCGCGCGTCCGCCCGCCGCCGCGGGGCCGTAGAGTTCGAGCGAGAGATCGAGTTCGACAATCAGAGGCCCGAGACCCTGCGCCTCGCTCTCCTGGGTCGCGAACACCGCGAAGGCGGTGTAGACGAGCAGTCCCAGCACGAGCGCGAGCAAAAGCGTGACCAGCCCGAGCATCCCGCCGACCGTAGCTTTGGATTCGACCAGCACGGACGCCGGCACGAGCATTTGCAATCCCATGCCGATGACGCTGGCCGCGAACACGATCACGGCTACGACGATCGCCCGTTTCAACGAATGCATGGAACTCCCGCCGCCCGCGATCCCGGTGAATAGTCCGAGGGTTAGCAGTAAAAGCCGCCTATGTTAAGCGCACTCGCTCATGGAGTCGGGAAGGTCGTTTGAGATGGTCGCCGAGGACCCGATCTGCCGCGAGGTCGATCCGCGCGCCGACGACGCGCGCCGCGCTTTGAGCGAATATTACGCCGAGCTAGGCCGCCGCTTCGCCCGCGGCTTCGACGTTTCGATGTCGCGCGATCCCGACGCCGCCGACATGATCCGCCCGCGCGGCGCGTTCTTCCTTGCCGGCTCCGGCGCCCTGCCGCTCGGCTGCGTCGGGCTCAAAGGCCATTGCGGGCTGGAGGCGGAGATCAAGCGGCTGTGGGTCGCCCCGTCCGCCCGCGGCCTCGGCCTCGCCCGCCGGCTGATGCAGGCCGCCGAGCAGGCGGCGCGCGAACTCGGCGTCGAGATTCTGCGGCTCGACACCAACAGCGCCCCACCCGAGGCCGCCGCGCTCTACCGCAAGACCGGCTGGCGCGAGATCGCGCGCTTCAACGACGACCCCTATCCCGACATGTTCTTCGAGAAGCGGCTCGGCCTTGACACGCCCGCCGAGCGCTTCTAACGCTTTGCCGTCTTCGTACGGCTTTTGAGCCCAACCGAGCCGCCGCGCCTTCCTCTGAGAAGGCCGGTCACCGTCCGGCAGCGCGTCGCGCCCCCGGGCGCGCTTGGCGCTGGACTTGAGGCCGCCGGTACCCTGGAGCGAACTCATGTTCGAGAGCCTTTCCGACAAGCTCTCCGGCATATTGGACAAGCTGACCGGCCGCGGCCACCTCTCCGAGGAGGACGTGAGCGCCGCCATGCTCGAAGTGCGCCGCGCCCTCATCGAGGCCGACGTCGCGCTCGACGTCGTGCGCTCGTTCATCGACCGCACCCGCACCAAGGCCGTCGGCGCCGCGGTGGTGAAGTCGATCAAGCCCGGCCAGATGGTCGTCAAGATCGTCCACGATTCGCTGGTCGAGACCCTCGGCACCGAAAGCCAGGGCGTCGACCTCAACGCCCCCGCCCCGGTCGCGATCATGCTGGTCGGCCTGCAGGGCGCCGGCAAGACCACCACCGCCGCCAAAATCGCCAAGCGCCTGACCGAGCGCAACAAGGTCCGCGTCCTGATGGCCTCGCTCGACGTCAAGCGCCCCGCCGCGCAGGAGCAGTTGCGCGTGCTCGGCCAGCAGGTCGGCGTCGACACGCTGCCCATCGTCGCCGGCGAGGACGCCGTCGCCATCGCCAAGCGCGCCGAGACGGTCGCGCGACTGCAAGGCTACGACGTCGTCATCCTCGACACCGCCGGCCGCACCCATATCGACGAGCCGCTGATGGCCGAGATGGCCGAGATCCGCGACGCCGCCCGCCCGCACGAGATCCTGCTGGTGGCGGATGCGCTGACCGGCCAGGACGCAGTCCATCTCGCCAAGAATTTCAACGAGCGCGTGGGGGTCACCGGCATCGTGCTGACGCGGGCCGACGGCGACGGTCGCGGCGGCGCGGCGCTGTCCATGCGCGCGGTGACGGGTAAGCCGATCAAGCTGCTCGGCATGGGCGAGAAGATGGACGCGTTGGAGGAGTTCCATCCCAAGCGCCTCGCCGATCGCATCCTCGGCATGGGCGACATCGTCAGCCTCGTCGAGAAAGCGGCCGAGCAGATCGACATGGAGAAGGCGGCCAAGATGGCCGAGAAGATGCGCAAGGGCGTCTTCGACCTCGACGATCTCTCCGACCAGTTGGCGCAAATCGAGAAGATGGGCGGCATGGGCGGCATCCTGAGCATGCTGCCGGGCGTCGCCAAGATGAAGGAGCAGCTCGCCGGCGCCATCGACGACAAGGCGATCACCAAGCAGCGGGCGATCATCTCCTCGATGACCAAGCGGGAGCGCCGCAACCCGCATCTGCTCAGCGACGACGCGCGCAAGGCGAGCCGCAAGAAGCGCATCGCCGCCGGCGCCGGCGTTCAGGTCGATGCCGTCAACCGGCTGTTGAAGCAGCACCGCCAGATGGCCGACATGATGAAGGCGATGGGCGGCAAGGGCGGCGGCCGCGGCATGATGGGCAAGCTCGGCCAGATGATGGGCATGCCCGGCATGGGCGGCCCGGCGCCGAGCGCGGAGCAGATCGCCGCCATGCAGAAGCAGCTCGGCGCGGGCGGCGGCGCCGGCCTGCCCGACGCGCCCCCGCCCGGCCTCAGCCTGCCGCCGAATTTCCCCGGCTTCGGCGGCGGCGGCGGCGGCATGCCCAGGCTCCCCGGTCTCGGCGGCAACCCGTTCGGCAGGAAGAAGTGAGTCCGTCTCGCTAAACCAATGACTTAGGCTTTATGAAAGGAAACCTGAAATGTCCCTGAAGATTCGCCTCTCCCGCGGCGGCGCGAAGAAGCGTCCGTTCTACCGCATCGTCGTCGCCGACGCGCGCATGCCGCGCGACGGCCGCTTCGTCGAAAAGCTCGGCACCTTCGATCCCTTGAAGGCCAAGGACGACGCGGCCCGCCTCGTGCTTGACGTCGAGAAGGCCAAGGATTGGATCGCCAAGGGCGCCCAGCCGACGGACCGCGTGCTGCGCCTGCTCGACAGCGTCGGCGCCGCCAAGCGCGATCCGCAGAACAACCCCGAGAAGGCCAAGCCGAAGAAGAAGGCGCAGGAGCGCACCGCCGCCGCCGAGAAGGCAGCCGCCGCCGCCGCGGCGTAAGTGGACCGGCTCATCGCCCTCGGCCGCTTCGGCGCGCCGCAGGGCGTGCGCGGCGAGATTCGCATCCAGTCCTACACCGGCGATCCCGCCGCCATCGGCGGCTACGGGCCGCTGACCGACGCGGGCGGTTTGCGACGCTTCGCGGTGAAGATCGTGCGGCCTTTGCGCGACGACATGCTCGTCGCGCGCGTCGAGGGCGTCGCCACGCGCGAGGCGGCGGCGGCGCTGACCGGCGTCGAGCTTCACGCGCGCCGCTCGCAACTCCCGCCGCCGGATGCGGACGAGTTCTATTACGACGACCTGATCGGGCTTGCGGCGGTGACTTTGGCCGGCGAGCCGCTGGGGCGCGTGACGGCGGTGCTCAACCACGGCGCCGGGGATATTCTGGAAATTGCCGCGGAAGGCGGGAGTCTGCTGCTGCCGTTCACCAAGGCGGCGGCGCCGGAAATCGATTTCGCGGGGGGACGGATCGTGGTTAGGCCGCCGGAGGAGGTCGAGGGGGAGCCAGGGCGCGATTGAGCGCTCCAGTTTCCGCCGCCGCCAGCTCATGGTAAAAGTGCAGCATGGGCAACGCCGCGCTAGACGATCCGATACTGAAGCGATTCCGCGCCGCGCTGGATGCGGCCTATGGAGCGCGTCTGGAGCGGGCGGTGCTCTACGGCTCGCGCGCCCGCGGCGACGCGGGATCGGAATCCGATTACGATATCGCGGTCTTCCTGCGCGACATGCCGGATCGCGCCGTCGAACTGAACCGGCTCGCCGATCTCGGAACCGATATCCTCTACGACACGGGCGAACTCGTTCACGCCATGCCCTACCTCGCCGGCGCCTACGAGGACTCGCGCATGCCGCTCATGCATGAAATTCGCCGCGAAGGTCTCGACCTGTGAAACTCCAGTCGGACGCCTTTCTCGAAAAGGCCCATGACCTGCTTCGGCGAGCGCCAGCGCTATTGGCCCAGGGCTTCGCCGACGAGGCCGGCCGCGCCGCCTATCTCGCGGGCTTTCATGCGGCCCAGGCCCTGATTTTCGAGCGCGACCGCCGAATTCTCAAGACACACAGGGGCGTGCAGGGCGAACTCGCGCGGCTCGTGAAGGACGACCCGCGCTTTGACGTCGACCAGGCACGTTCGCCGGCCGCGCCTACAACCTCAAAGCCATCGCTGATTACGAAACCGGCCCCGGGTCGGAAGTCTCTGAGGCCCAAGCCGCCGAGGCGATCGATGGGGCTCGGGACTTCGTCGCCGCGGTCGAGAGCGTTATCGGCCGATGAGGACCCGCGCGAGGTCGGCGGAGCCCCAGCGAACGGGAGAGCACGCCTTTGTCCGCCCCCACCTTCATCGCCCTCGACTGGGGCACGACCTCCTTCCGCGCCTATCTCGCCGACGCCGAGGGTCGCGCGCTCGAAACCCTGCCCGACGGCAAAGGCGCGCTGTCGCTGAACCCCGGCGAGCACGAGCCCTATCTCGCCGCCCGCATCGCGCATTGGCCGCGGCTCCCGATCCTCGCCTGCGGCATGGTCGGCGCGAAGCAGGGCTGGCAGGAGGCGCCCTATGTCGTCGCCCCCGCCGGCCGCGCCGAGATCGCCGCCGCCATGCTCGCCATCCCAACTTCACGGGGAGACGTCCGCATCGCCCCCGGCGTCCGCACGCTCGACGCCCAAGGCGCGCCCGACGTGATGCGCGGCGAGGAGACGCAGATCCTCGGCGCGCTGGCGGCCGGCGGTGGCGACGGCGCCTATGTGCTGCCCGGCACCCACTCCAAATGGGCGCGGGTCGAGAACGGCCGCATCGCCGGCTTCGAGACCTTCATGACCGGCGAGGTCTTCGCCGTGCTGAAGGACCACAGCGTGCTCGGCCGCATGATGGCGCCGCCGCAACCCGGCGCCGGCTTCGCCCGCGGCGTCGTGGCGGCGCAAAAGCTCGACCGCCCCGGCGACCTCCTGCACGCCATCTTCGCCGCCCGCACCTTCGGCCTGTTCGAGACTCTGCCGCCCGACCAACTCGGCGAGTACCTGTCCGGCCTCCTGATCGGCGCCGAGATCCTCGCCGGCGCCCGCGGCGCGACGAAAGCCACCGCCATCGGCTCGCCCACCCTGACCGAGCGCTACGCCCAAGCCGGCGCGCGACTCGGCGTGACCATCGCCCCCGCGCCGGAGAACTGCGCGCTGCTGGGATTGCGTGCGCTGCTATAGCCCCTCGCCGCCGTCGACCCTCAGCGTCGCGCCCGTGATATGCCGGGCGCGCGGCGAAAGCAGGAACAGCACCGCTTCCGCCACGTCCTCCGGCGAAGCAATGCGGCGCGCCGGAATCGCTTCGGTCATCGCCGCCCGATCGAGCCGCCCGGCCGCGAAGTCCTCAGCCACGCCCTCGGTCTCGATATGCCCGGGCGCGACGGCGTTGACCCTGACGCCCTGCGGCGTCCATTCCATCGCCATCACCCGCGTCAGGCTGTCGAGCGCCGCCTTGGAGGCGGAATAGAGCCCGCAGTGCATCGCCCCTCGCGTCCCCGCGATACTCGACACATTGACGATGGCGGCTTCTCCGCCCGCCGCCGCCTTCGCGAAAGCCTGCGCAAGGAAAAGCGGCCCCTGCACGTTGACCGAGAACATCCGGCCAAAATCCTCAGGCGAAACCTCCGCCAGCGGCGCGACCGCGAACAGCGCGGCGTTGTTGACGAGGCCGTGAAGCGCCCCGAACCGGGCCGCGGCTTCGGCGACCGCGCGCCGGCAGTCGTCGGGCGAGGCGACGTCGGCGGCGATGGCGATCGCCTCGCCCGCCTCCGCGGCCGCCTCTCGCGCCCCGGCCAAGTCGCGCCCGACGATGGCCAGCTTCGCCCCCGCCTGCGCCAGCGCGCGCACAATCGCGCGACCGAGGCCGCGCGAGCCTCCGCTCACAACAACAGCTTTTCCGGAAAATTCGGGCCACAACGTCACGGCAAAGCTCCATTCTGCGGCGAAAGGCGCGGCGAACAGCCTCTATAACGCTTAGACGCCGTCAGGCGCCGCGTTCTCACTCGCAAGACCGGAGAAAGCGGCGGCTTGGAATGCGCGGGCGGCGGCTTATCTCTGGCGTCATCCTTCGAGGGAGCGGGGTGTTGAATATAGCCAAGGCGACGGCGGGCGATGCCGACAGAACTCGCTCCGCCTGGGCGGTTTTCGAGAGCAGATCCTATACGCAGATCTGGCTGGCGACGATACTCGGCCTCACCGGCATCGCCATGTCCGACGCGGCCTCCGCGTGGCTGATGACCAGCCTCAACGCCGACCCGCGCGCGGTTGCGCTGGTGCAGGTCGCGGCCTTCCTGCCGATGTTCATTTTCACGCTGCCGGCCGGCGCCCTGGTCGACATCGTCGAGCCGCGCCGTTTCCTGCTCGCGCTGGAGACGATCATCACCGCCGTCATCGTCGGTTTCGCCGTCGTCGTCTCGCTGGGTTTGGCGACGCCAGCGGCGCTGCTGGTCCTGACCTTCATCCTCAGCGCCGCGTGGTCGGTGGCGGCGCCCGCCTGGGCGGCGCTGTCGCCGCTGCTGGTGCCGCGCCGCGACCTCGAAGCCGCGTCCGCCGCCAACTCGATCAGCTACAACTTCAGCCGCGCCATCGGGCCGGCGCTCGGCGGCCGGCTGATCGCGGCGTTCGGCGTCGCCGCGCCGTTCTGGTTCTTCGCGCTCGCCAACGCCGCGAGCGTTTTCGCGCTGCTCGCCTGGAAGCCCGCGCCGCGGCGCGATCTCGCATTGCCGGCCGAGCGGCTGTTCAGCGCCCTGCGCGCGGGCGTGCGCCACGCCGTCTACAATCCGCATTTGCGCGCGACGCTCGCGCGCACCGTCGCGGTGTTCCCCTTCGCGGCGGCCTTCATCGCGTTGCTGCCGCTGGTGGCGCGCAGCCAGATGACCTCGGGCCCGCAGATCTACGGGTTGCTGCTCGCCACCGCCAGCGCCGGCGCGGCGGCCGGTTCGCTCGCGAGGCCGTACATAAAGGGCCACATCGGCCCCGACCGATTCGTCGCCCTCGGCACCCTCGCCGTCGCGCTGGCGATGGTGATGCTGGGCTTCAGCACGACGCGCCCGGTCGCCTTCGCCGCCGCCTTCATCGCCGGCGCGGGCTGGACCACGCTGATCGCAAGCCTCAGCCTGTCCGCGCAGATTTCGCTGCCCGACTGGGTGCGCGGGCGCGGGCTGGCGATCTTCCTCTCCGTCGTGTTCGGCTCGATCACCGTCGGCAGCTTCCTCTGGGGCTATGTCGCCTCGCGGCTCGGCCTGCCGGCGGCGCATTTCCTGGCGGCGGCGGGAGCGATCGCTGGCATCCCGCTGTCCTGGTCGTGGCGGCTGCAAACCGCCGAGGGCGTAGATCTCTCGCCTTCGATGCACTGGCAGGCGCCGATCCTCTCGCGCGAGGTCGAGGACGACAGCGGGCCGGTGCTGCTGACGATCCGCTACCGACTGGCCGGCGACGACGCCGACAAGTTCCTCGACAGCATCGAGGAAATCGGCCGGCAGCGGCGCCGCGACGGCGCTTACGCCTGGGGCATTTTCGCCGACGTGGCGCATAAAGGCGTCTACCTCGAAACCTTTCTGATCGGCTCCTGGCTAGAGGCGCGCTATTTGCGCGAGCGCGTGACCAAGGCCGACCGCGCCCGCGAGGACGAGTTGAAGACGCTGCTCGCCGAGCCGGCCACGGTGACGTTAATGCTCGCCTCCGACTCGCCGAGTAAAGCCGCGAAACCCGACATTCAATTCTATTTTACCACTTCCGAAACGCCCGCCTGACTTTGTCGACCAGGCCCGCGCGCGCGACCGCCCCGGCCCGGTCCATGTCATAGCCGGCGATATAGTCGCGCCGCGCGTCGGGCGCGACGAGCGCGCCGAGATTGTGGCGGAAGAACCGGCGCGGCAGGTCGCCGACCTTGCGCGTGCGCTCGCGGTCGGCGCCGTAGAGCGCCACGGCGCCGAGGCGGCGGACGTTCTGCAACGTCGGATAGTACACGCCGTCAACAATCTCGAACACGACGCCGCGCACGAACACGCGGTCGAAATAGCCTTTGAGAATGGCCGGCGGCCCGTCGTGCCAGACGGGAAACACGAAGATCAACGCCTCGGCCGCCTTCAGGCGCTGCGCAAACGCCTCGACCCCGGCGCGGTTCTCTTCCGGGTCGAGATAACGGCGAAAAGTCGCGAGCGGCAAAACCGGATCGAAGTTTTCCGCGTATAAATCGCAGATCTCGACGTCGTGACCCTGCTCGTTCAGGGTGGCGGCGGCTTCGTGGGCGAGCGCGGCGGAGAAGCTCTCGGGCGAGGGATGGGCGTGAACGATGAGCGCGCGCAAAAACGTCACGAGTCCTTTCGCTGCCCAGGGCAGTACATAGTTAGGATATTCGCGCTGCCTGCGGTAAGTTTCCCGCGCTTGACGGCGATATCGGTAAATCCAGCCCAGGATTGCATATACCCATGACATTCGCCATATCCCGGGCCAGCGCCCCGAACCGCGAACGAGCCTACATGTCCTTGGAAGCGATGGAGGCCGCGCGGCGCCGCGTGCTCGCGAGGCTGGGTCTCGACCGCCTCGTCACAGCCGATTACCTCGACATCGCCGAGGGCCATCGCGCCCACGCCGCGCTGCAGATGGCGCCGGCGAGCTTCGTCATCGACGGCATGACTGTCGATGCGCCGGCCGGCGTCTACCATCCGACGCCGGAGTCCAGCTCGATGCTGTTCATCCGCAACATTCAGGCGCTGGCGGCGCGGAAAATCCCCCGCACGCTGGAGATCGGCACCGGCTGCGGCGCCATCGCGCTCTATGTCGCGCATCACTGGGGCGGCTACGTGCTGGCGACCGACATCTCCAAGACGATGCTGGAGGTCGCGCAGGCGAACGCCGAGCGCAACGGCCTCGACCTGTGTTTCCTGCAATCCGACCTGTTCGAAGCCGTCGACGAGGCCGATTTCGATCTCGTCGTGTTCAATACGCCGCTGATCGACAAGGCCCCCGAGGACGATCTGGAGCGCCAGAGCCTGTGCGATCCCGGCGGCCGGCTGCTGCGCGGCTATCTCGACGGGCTGCCCGCAGTGTTGAAGGCGGACGGAATCGCGCTGTTCGGCATCTGCTGCAACACCGCCTATCAACAGCTCGATCACGTCGATCTCGATTTCCGCGTCGTCGGGCTAGAGCTGATCGGTCAGGGTTTCTGGCGCGCCATCGTCGCCGCGCGACGGGGACGACGGTAAGCCGCCGCAGGTTGCTCCCCCCTTTACGGGGCCGCCGCCGCCGTCTCCCTCCCCCTTAAAGGGGGAGGGCCGGGGAGGAGGTGAAACCACCGCGCTTTCAGGACGTGGAGACACCCCTCACCCTAACCCTCTCCCCAGCGGGGAGAGGGAACATCAGCTCTACGCCGCCGGCCGCACCGTCTCGAAGCGCGACGCTCGCCGCGGCGCAACCAGGTGGGTGATCTCCGGCGGCGCCTGGAGCAGCTTGCGCACGTGCTCCTCCATGCTGCGGTCGGCGCCGGTGACGCGCTCGTAGAGGTGCATAAGCTCCAGCCAGGATTCGATCAGGAACGTCTCGGTGTAGCTTCCCTCCGTCGCCAGCTCCTCGAACACGCCCCAGGCATAGGCGCCGTCGCGCTTGCGCTCGGCGCCGATCTCCTGCATCTCCCGCAAGAAGGCCTCCCGGTCGGCGGGAGCGACCTTGTATTTGATCGTCACCAGCGCCGGACCCTGCCGCCAGCCGATATCGAACGCCACGCGCGGATGGCGCCAGTGCAGCGACGGCGCGAGATTGACGCCGAGCCCAGTCTGCAGCTTCGAGCCCCAGCTCAGCGGAATCGCCAGCACCGCGCCCGCCGCGGCGATGTAGAGCGAGACTTCGACGCTGCGCAGCGCCGCGATCTGGCCCCAGATTGCGCTCGCAAAAGTCGTCGCGCCGAAGATGAAGGTGAGGAAGATCGCGAGACCTCGCCCGCGCACCCAGTCCGGCAGCGCCAGCTGCGCCGAGACATAGAGCGTGGAAATCGTCAACGTCCACATCGCGCCGGCGAGCACACAGGCCACAATCGCCGTCGCCGGCTCGTGCGCAATCCCGAATAGCGCCAGCGCCGCGCCGGTGCCGACGGTCGCCCCCGCCACCAGCGCGTCCGGCCCGAGCCATTCCTTGAGCTGGCCGAGAACGGCCGAGCCGACAATCGCGCCGACGCCGATGGCGCCGAGCAGCAGCCCGTAGAACGCGGCGCCCGCCTGCGGCTGCGCGCGCGCAATGAGCGGCAGCAGCGCCCAATAGGCGCTCGCGAACGGAAAGAAGGCGAGCGTGCGCATCAACGTTGCGTGCAGATGCCGGTTGTGGCGCGCATGCCGCATTCCGGTGCGGATCGCCGTCGTCAGCCTCTCGGCGGGAAGACCGCTCGTCACCCGTCGCGGCGGACTCCACCAGGCCAGCGCCGCGAGAATGACGGCGTTGGTCGCCGTATAGATCCAGAACGGCGCCGATACGCCCGCCCAGACGATGACCACGCCGCCGATGGCGGGGCCAACCGCGCGACTGACGTTGTAGCCCGCGGTATTGGCCGCGACCGCCGAATCGAGATCCTGGGCCGGCACCAGCAACGGCGCGATCGACACCCAGGCGGGCGCGGCGAGCGCGCCGCCGACGCCGAGCAGGAACGTCGCGGCGAGCAGCGCCTCCGGCGAGCCGAGGCCGAATGACACCAGCCCCGCGAAAGCGGCCGAGAATCCGAATATCGCGAAATTGACGGTGAGCAGCAGCCGGCGCGAGTCGACGAGATCGGTCAGCGCCCCGGCGGGAATGGTGAACAGAAACAGCGGCAGGCTGGTCGCCGTCTGGATCAGCGAAACCATGATCGGGTCGTGGCTCATGTTGGCCATGAACCAGCCCGTCGCCGTATCGAACATCGCGATGCCGATATTCGACAGGAAGCTGGCGGTCCAGAGGACGACGAAGGCGAGGCTGGCGAATGCGCCCCATCTCGACCGCGGCTCCGGGATGGCGGCCCCCGGCGAAACGCTGCTCAAACCGATCTCCCCGCCCAGCCTTGATTCATGTCAATATATTCCGTCACGCCGGCTTTTCACCCCCTCGCGTCAAGCGCTGCGGCGACCTGGAGCCGCGACCAGACGCAAAGCTCGCGCTGCGGATAGGGGAAAACATAATCGGCGATGCGATAAAGCACGTCGCGCGGCAGATTGTAGGGCGGCTTATGCAGATCGATGAGCCGGAAGCCGCCCGGCGCGACATCCGTGTTGTCAAAATTTGTGACGTTGAGATGCGTCGTCGTCATCACGAAGCTTATGCGCGAGCGCGCGAACGCCCGCAGCGTCGCGAGCGCGGCTTCGGTCGGCAGATGAAACAGGCAATCGCGGCAGAACCAGAGATCCGCGTCGGGAAAGCTCGTCGTGGTGACGTCGAACGGGACGAAGCGCCGCGTCGCATCGGCGAAAGCAGCGCGGTTGCTGTCAATCAACGAGGGCGCAATGTCGCCGCCGACATAGCTGAAGGCGTGCGGAAACTCGACCGCGCGCATCCAGTTGAAATCGCCGCAGGGCGCGTCGAACATCGACACGACGCGGAACTTGGCCAAGAATTTCGCGAGTTCGTGACGCAGGTTGTGGGTATAGTCGAGCGTCGAGCCGTCGCCGCTGAGCGACTCGCGGTTGCCCCAGTAGTTGCGCTCGGCGTGTTGCTGGAAAACGGAGACGAGGTCGCTCAAGGGGTCTCCTTCGGAGCCGAGGCGTTCCAGCGCGCAATCATCGCCGCGATCTCCTGTGGCTCGCAGACCCGAGGAAACAGGCCGAGCGCGCCGAACTCGGCGAACTGGTCATGCAGATAGGACCCCGCCGGCGGCGCGGCGTCGAAATCGTATCCCACGCGCCGCAGCAACTCGCTCCACAAATGGATCAGCTCGGCGTCGCGCGCGGCCTCCGTGATCGCGTCGCGCGAAGCCGGGTCGAACAGGCGCCAGAAGTCATCCGGCGCCACGGGAAAATAATGCTCCGGCGGCGCCGCGGTCCCATAGCGCCCGTGCGCCTCGGCAAGCTCCGTCAGCAAATAAGGTCCGATGGCGCCCCAGCTTATTTCCTGTCCTTCAACCGCGCGAGCGCGCGCGAGCATTTCGGCGAGCACGGGATCGTCGGGCGGCAGCCGCAGCACGGCATTGTTGATAAGCGCGTTGCCCTTCGCCTCCGCCTGCCGGCCCCAGATGACGGCGCCTTCGAGCGCGTCCGGCCGCAGCGCCACCATGTCGGCGTCGACCCAGCAGAACTCCATGCGCGTCAGCATCTCATAACGGAAGCGGTCGGAGAAATGCGCCAGCGAAGGCCGGCCGCCGACGAGATAACGCTCGCGCAGATCCAAACAGATTTCGCGCGCATCACGCGCCTCGACACCCGCGGGCAGGTCGGAAATCGGCTCGTAGGCATAGAGCGCGAGCCGCGCGCCGCTCGCGGGAAACGAGGCGAGGCAGGCGCGGATCAGCGCCGGCAGCGGCCCGCTCCAGAAGGTCGCGAAGCCGCTCACAGAACGCGCGCGAGCACGTTGCGGCTCACGTCCTCCCAGTCGTCAAACAAGGTTTCGGTCGCCAGATGACCCAGCGACACGAACTCGCAATAGACGTCGAAGATCCAGCTCGCGTTGATGTCGTCGAGCACCAGATGCTTGCCGCGCCCGCCCCGCGCCAGCCTTACGCAATTGGAGACGTCGGCGCGGCACAGAGCGTCGGTGTGGCCGCCATCGACATGGAACAGGTCGAAGTCCAACTCCGGCCGATGCGTCGCGAGCCGCGGCAGGACCTCGCGGGAATCGCCGCGGTGCAGATGCACGCGGCCAGGAAATTCGCGCGCCAGATATTCGACGCAGGGCTCGACATAGCCGTGCTCGCAAATGTCGACGCCGTGCCAGACAAGATCCGTATTCGCCGACAGGAACAACAAAGCGCCGTGTCCGGCGTTGACGCCGACCTCCAGCATCGAGCGCTTGAACCGGCAAGCGCGCCAAAGGTTGCGCCGCGCCGGGGCGAGAGTCGGATCGGGCGCGCGGTCGTCGAACTCGTTGACCTGATCCCAGTAGAACAGCCCGCCCTCGATCGTCTCGCCGCTCGCACGCACGAAGCCGTTGAGCGCGGCAAGCCGCGCGAGAAAGCGGACAGAGAACTGCTCGGCCGCCGTGCCGCGGTCAAGCTGATAATCGCGCTCCTCTGACGCAAGCAGCGGCCTGCCGGGGAGAAGTTTGCGGCCGGGTTGTCCCGTCATCATTCGCCACGCGTCTTGAGATAGCGGAAGGCGGCGAGAACCTTGGCTCGCACGCCATCCTCTTGCAGCGATATATCGGTCTTGTCGGCGGGCGCGGCCTGATCGCCCCAGGCCGCCGCGATGCAGCCGGGCCGCTGGCAGGAAAACAGCACGCCACGCGCCGGGGCGCCGTCCGGCGTGACGTCGCCGGGCTCCGTGAACTCCGAAACTTCGACGTCGGCGAGCGAGAACGCCGCCTTGTGCGCGCCGGGCGTCGTCTTGCCGTCCTTCGCCTGCGTGTAGCTTTCGAGCATCTCCACCGTGACCGCGTCCGTGCCGGAAAAGCGGATCTCCTGCGTCAGCCATTGCGACACCGTCCCGTCGGCGACCGTCCGGTACTTCGGATTCTCGGCCGTGGCGCGCGGCAGTGTCGCGGCGAGATAGTCCGTCGCCTGCGCGGGCGAGGCGAAATCGGCATCGTCGGCCAAGGCGCTCCCTCCGGCGGCAAGGGCCGCGGTCAAACCAAGCAAGATACTGTACGGAAAGGTCATCGGGCGATCTCCACCATTGTCTGCTCGATCGCGGCGGCGGAGGGCCGCAACGCGCCGGATAGCGGCGGGCTGAGTTCGAGCGCGAGACGGTTCGCGCTCGAACCCGCCGCTCCGCCCAGCGCCAGCGCGGTCACGGTCGTCGCGCCGAGCCGCGTCCGCGCCATAGCGAAACCCGCCATTCCGCTAGCGAGCGCGGCGACAAAAGTATGAGCGGCGGTGAAGAGCGAGGGCATCCGGGTTCCGCAAAGCGCCGGCGGCGCGGGCGTTCGCTCGAAGATTTAGGAGAGAGTAACCTTATGCACAAGCCGGGCGCGTTGCCGTAGCGAAAACTGGCTGTTGCGACCTGACGTCGCGAAACCCACGCGATCGGATTAGCAATTCATCAAAACCTCCGCGCGATAACGAATGCGGCGACGGCAGAACCGTCCCAGTTATTTGGAGCGTCACACATGAAGTTTGTCAAGCTTTTCGCGTCCGACGAGTCCGGCGCTACCGCCATCGAGTACGCGCTGATCGCCTCGTTGATCGCGATTGCGCTGGTCACGATCCTGGGCAGCCTCGGCACTCGCCTCAGCCAAGAGTTCTCGGAAATCAGCTCGGCGCTGAAGTAAGCTTAAGCGAGCAAGAGCGAAACCGAAAGCGCCGGCGGCCCTACCGCCGGCGCTTTTGCTTGAACGGCAAGCGCCCCGCGTTCACGCGGCTTCAAGCATTTGGCCGTAAGGTCAACTTCGATCCCCCACCCCCCCTCTTGCGGTGAGCCATGCTGCACGCCATTCCCCATCAGATCATGCTGCTGTTGTTTCCCTTCGCAATGGCGCTGGCCGCAGTCTGCGATCTGTTGACGATGAAAATCCCGAACCGCCTCTCGGCGGTCCTGGCGGTCGGATATTTCGCGGCTGCGGCGCTGGCCGGCGCCTCCCTCGCCGAGCTGGGCATGCATGTGCTGTGCGGCATGGCTGTTCTTGCGGCGACCTTCGCCATGTTCAGCTTCGGCTGGATCGGCGGCGGCGACGCCAAGCTCGCGGCGGCCACCGCGCTCTGGCTCGGCTGGACCCCGCTGGCCGACTACGGCGTGGCCGCCGCCATCGTCGGCGGCGCTCTCGGCGTGTCGATCCTGTTCGCGCGCCGCTTCGCGCTGCCCGACTTCCTCGCCTCGCACGCCTGGGTCGCCCGTCTGCATGACGCCAAGACTGGCGTACCTTACGGCATTGCCCTAGCGGTGGGCGGCCTCGCGGTCTATCCGGAGACGCAGTTCTGGAGCCAGCTCACCCTCCTCTGACCCGGCGCCTTCCGTAACGCCTTCCGCAAAAAAACTTTCGCGGCCGGCGGGGGCCAAAATCCCAGCAAATGCTGAAAACCGCGGGCCGCAGCGATGCCGCCCGCGGTTTTTCATTTTCGTTTACGCTGCTTATTCAGGAAGTCGCAATCGTTTGGATACGCCTGATTAACCGTAATTTGACGATTGGGCGCCAATTTGGCTCCGAGGCGACGGTGCGCGCGCCATTCAGGGCCGAAACCCATGAACAGGTTACAGATCATTGTTTTGGGCGTCTCCGCGGTCGCGTTCGGCGGGGCCTACTTCGTTTTCAACAACTACCTAGGTTCGCAGCGCAAGGGCCCCGTCATCGTCCAGGCGCCCAATATTGCGACCGACAGGGTGCTGGTCGCGGCTCAGGAAATCCCGATGGGCAGCGTGATCGCCGAGACGCAGGTCGCGTGGCAGGAGTGGCCGAAGGACTCCATCTCCGAGCAGATGCTGACCAAGACCATGATCCCCGACCTCGCCGGCGAACTCAAGGACACGATGAGCCGCGAATCGTTCCTGCGCGGCGAGCCGCTCAGGCGTGACAAGCTCGTCAAGGCCGGCCTTGGCGGCTACATGGCGGCGGTGCTGCCGAGCGGCATGCGCGCGGTCGCCATCAAGATCGACAACTCCGGCGATTCGTCGGCCGGCGGCTTCATCCTGCCTAACGACCGCGTCGACGTCGTGCGCGTCTACCGCGACGACGAGGCGACGCGCACCAAGGGCTCGGAAGTCGTCGCCCACCAGGTCGTGCTCTCCAACGTCAAAGTGCTCGCCATCGGGCAAAACGTGCAGGAGGAGAACGGCAAAAAGGTCGTCGTCGGCGGCAACGCCACGCTGGAGCTCGATCCCAAGCAGGCGGAGATCGTCATCTACGCCCAGCACATGGCCGGCTCAAATCTGCATCTCGTGCTGCGCAGCCTCGTCGATTCGGGCGGCGTAACCCAGACCGTCAACGATCCGTCGGAAGCGCAATCCACGGCTCTCACCATCGTGCGCTACGGCGCGGCCCAGCAAGCGGCCCGTTGAGGAGGCTCCCATGATCCGTCATTTCGAAAGGGTGCGCGCCAGCCGCAAGAGCGCAATCCGGTCGGGCGTCCTCGCCGTGGCGACGCTCGGCGCCCTCGGCGCCGCCGCGCCCGCTCTCGCCGGCGATCCGCCGCCCGCAGCCTTCGCCTCGATCGCTCGCGGCGAGGTCAAGAGCCTGCAACTCGGCGTCGGCCGCTCGATGATTATCGACCTGCCCGAGGACGCGCAGGAAATCTTCGTCGGCGATCCCACCGTCGCCAACGCGATCGTGCGCTCGGCGCGGCGGCTCTATATCTCGACGCTGCAGGCCGGACAGACGACCGTCTTCGCTCTCGGCGCCGACGGCCACAAGATCGCCGTGCTCGAAGTGACCGTCGGCCGCGACGTCGCCGAGCTGCAGCGCCTGCTCAAGTCCGCCATTCCCGACAACGACATCCACGTGCGCACGGTTGGCGGCTCGATCATTCTGACCGGCTCCGTCGCCTCCGCCGGCGACGCGCAGCAGGCGCTCGACATCGCGCAAGGGTTCGTCGCCGACGGCGGCGTCTCGGCCATCGCGGGCGGGGCTGGCGGCGGCGCCAGCGCCTCCGCCAGCCCCGCCGGCAAGGTCGTCAATTCGCTGATGATTCGCGGCCTCGACCAGGTCAGCCTGCGGGTGACGATCTCGGAAATCCGCCGCGACATCATCAAGCAGCTCGGCGTCAGCTATTCCGGCGCCGGCCCGAACGCGTCGGGCGGCTTCGGCAGCGGCGTTCCGTCGGCCTCGATCGCCAATCCCTACGGCGTCAACGGCGTGCTCACCAATACCGCATCCATCGGCTGGAACATGGCGGGCGAGAAGCTCAGCGCCACGCTGGCCGCCTTCGAGCAGCACGGCGTCGCCCATACGCTGGCCGAGCCGACGGTGACCGCGATCTCCGGCGAGCGCGCGAAGTTCCTGGCCGGCGGCACGATCCCGATTCCCTCCAGCGAGAACTGCGCCAGCGGCGTCTGTCAGCTCGGCTACGTCCAGCAGCCCTACGGCGTCACGCTGAACTTCACCCCGGTCGTGCTCAGTCAGGGCCGCATCCAGCTCAGAATCGCGACCGAAGTGACCGACATCGACTATTCCAAGAACCTCAAGATCGCGGAAACCAACATTCCCGGCTTCCGCACGCGCCGCAACGAGACCACCGTCGAACTGCCTTCCGGCGGCTCGATCGTCTCGGCGGGGCTGCTCTCCACCCAGTCCAACCAGGCCATCACCGGCCTGCCCGGCCTGATGAACCTGCCCGTGCTCGGCGCCTTGTTCCGCTCGCGCGATTACCAGCGCGAGGAGACCGAGCTGCTGATCGTCGTCACGCCCTATATCGTGCACGCCGTCGATCCCAAGGACATCGCCCGTCCGGATCAGAATTTCGCCGAGGCGAGCGACCCGCAATCGTGGCTGCTCGGCCGCGTCAACCGCATCTACTCCTCGTCCGGCGGCCTCAAGCCGATGCCGAACTACACCGGCAAGGTCGGGTTCATCACCGACTGAAACGGTCTGTCAACCAAATCCGCTCATTCCTTTCGCGAGTTGACGTCATGATCCAGTGGATTACGAACATCGAGCGGGTCCGAGGGCGCGCCCTGTCCGCGCTCTGCCTCGGCGCGGCGGCGCTCTCGCTGTCGGGCTGCCTCTCGGGCGTGCAATACGCCTCCGACAATCAGCTCAGCGCCGTCGACTATCGCGACCGTCACCCGATTGTGATCGGCAAGCGCGCCAATACGCTGGATCTGTTCCCGGTCGGCGGCCGTCTCGATACGCTGTCGGCCGACAAGCTCAAAGCCTTCGCCGAGCGCTACCGCGAGTTCGGCTCCGGCGAGGTGACGATCCTCAGCCCCGCCGGCGATGGCGCCAGCGCCGCCGTCGTGCCGCAGATCCGCAGCGCGCTCTACGCCAACGGCCTGCGCGGTTATGTCGCGGTCGGCTCCTATCCGGTCGAGGACCGCACGTTGGCGAGCCCCGTCCGACTGGTGTTCCAAGGGCTCAAGGCGGAAGTCGCGAGCCGCTGCGGGCAATGGCCGGCCGACCTCGCCTCGGGCTCGTCGCTCGAAACCTGGAAGAACGAGAATTACGAGAATTTCGGCTGCGCCACCCAGTCCGCTTTGGCCAATCAGATCGACGACCCCCGCGACCTCGTGCAGGCGCGCGGCGTGACGCCGCCTGACGAGAACATGCGGCTGCGCGCCATTCAGCAGGTCCGCAAGGGCGCCGATCCCGGCACCGATTGGAAGATCCAGATGACGCCCATTGGCCAGGTCGGAGGCTGATCGATGCGAGCCCAGCAACTCGAGGAAGCGCCCAGCGCGCATTCCCAGTCCACCACGCCCATCGCCCAGATCGACCCGGTTCCGCGGGTCTCGATCCAGGCGTTCTGCGAATCCTCCGAGGCCGCCGCGGTCATCCAGGCGGCCATCGGCGACCGCCGCATGAACAAGGCCCATGTCAAGCAGAACATGGGCGGCGCGACCGCGGCGCTGGAAGCCTACCGCAGCGCGCCGACGCCCAACGTCATCGTCATCGAGGCGACGGCCGACCGCGAGGCCTTGATCGGCCAGCTCGACGAACTCTCGGAATATTGCGACGCCGGCACCAAGGTCATCATCATCGGCAAGGTCAACGACATCGTTCTCTATCGTCAGTTGATCGCGCGCGGCGTCAGTGAATATCTGGTGCTGCCGTTCAACGTCGTCGATTTCGTCGCCGCGGTGTCGCATCTGTTCAAGAATCCCGGGGCCAAGCCGCTCGGCCGGGTCGTCGCCGTCGTCGGCGCCAAGGGCGGCGTCGGCTCCTCGACCATCGCGCACAATCTCGCGTGGCACTTCGCCGCCGATCTGGTCATGGACACCGTCATCGCCGACCTCGACCTCGGCTTCGGCACGGCGGGCCTCGACTTCAACCAGGACCCGCCGCAAGGCATCGCCGAGGCGGTGTTCGCGCCCGACCGCATCGACGCCACCTTCGTCGACCGCCTGCTGTCGAAATGCGGCGACAACCTGCATCTGCTCGCCGCCCCCGCGATGCTCGACAAGCTCTACGACTTCGGCGAGACCTCGTTCGATTCGCTGATGGACGCCTTGCGCGCTTCCTCGCCGTGGATCATCTGCGACGTGCCGCACGGCTGGATGGGCTGGACGCGCCGCGCGCTCGTCGCCGCCGACGAGGTCGTCGTCGTCGCGCAGCCCGATCTCGCAAATCTGCGCAACGCCAAGAACATCATCGACAATATCCGCAACGCCCGGCCGCACGACCGTCCGCCGCGGCTCATCCTCAACAATGTCGGCATCCCCAAGCGCCCGGAGATCCCGGTCGCCGACTTCTCCAAGACCATCGAGGTCGAGCCGACCGCGATCATCCCGCACGACGCCAAGCTGTTCGGCTCCGCCGCCAACAACGGCCAGATGATCGCCGAGCTGGAGCCCAAGGGCAAGACGGCGGAAACCTTCGCCAATCTCGCCAATATGATCGCCGGCCGCGCGGAGATCAGAAAACCGAAGCGCGGTCTGTTCGATCCCCTGCTGGCGAAGCTCAACAAGAAGGCGTGAGGGTCTGACCCTCGCGCGCCCTTTTTGAAGATGCGTCCTCTCGCGATTTGAAAGAGGGAACATGTTCGGTAAGCGTGCCCAAACTGGCGGCGCCGCAGCGCCCGTCCCCGCGTCGCTCCCCTCCTTGCAGAAGCAGGCGGAGCCCGCGCGCGCCGCCGCGCCGCCCCCGCCAAGCGCGCGCGGGGCGGAGCAGCGGCCGGAAAGCTATTTCCAGACCAAGTCGATGATCTTCAGCGCGCTGATCGAGGCGATCGACCTCTCAGCGCTGTCGAAGCTCGACCAGGAAAGCGCGCGCGAGGAAATCCGCGACATCGTGCACGAGATCGTCACGATCAAGAACCTCGTGCTTTCCATCGCCGAGCAAGAGGATCTGCTCGACGACATCTGCAACGACGTGCTCGGCTTCGGCCCGCTCGAACCGCTGCTGGCGCGCGACGACATTGCCGACATCATGGTCAACGGCCCGACCCGCACCTTCATAGAAGTCGGCGGGAAGATCCAGCTCACCAACGTGCGCTTCCGCGACCAGGCGCAGTTGATGAACATCTGCCAGCGCATCGTCTCCCAGGTCGGCCGCCGCGTGGATGAGGCCTCGCCGATCTGCGACGCGCGTCTGCTCGACGGCTCCCGCGTCAACGTCATCGCCCCGCCGCTCGCCATCGACGGCGCCGCGCTCACCATCCGCAAGTTCAAGAAGGACAAGCTGACGCTCGACCAGCTCGTCCGCTTCGGCGCGATCTCGCCGGCCGGCGCCGAAATCCTCAAGATCATCGGCCGCGTGCGCTGCAACGTCATCATCTCCGGCGGCACCGGCTCC
>Ga0182030_10005998_pt1 | contig 25716 bp, 40 predicted proteins | sample 812S3MmetaG_FD_121299 | JGI IMG/M metagenome (GOLD analysis project Ga0182030, IMG submission 121299) | Permafrost microbial communities from Stordalen Mire, Sweden - 812S3M metaG (Illumina Assembly) | ecosystem: Environmental > Terrestrial > Soil > Wetlands > Permafrost | place: Sweden...
AATCTTGCAATTCAGTCAGACCACGATAGCTACTTGAATGGCTCATGGAGGGTGAAAGCCGGCGTCTAAGGGAAATCTGTATGGTTAATGCCACCTATTAATAGTATACTAACTTCTTCTTACTTACAAGAGGTTAATATGCCAGTAACTAGACCATTACCAGATATAAAAAACGGTTTTAAAATATTAGAAGACTTAGGTTTTGAAGAAAACGGGATTAGATACGCTTTAGTAATATGTAAGGCATGTAATAAAGAGTTTAAGACAAGCGTGTATCACATAAATAAAATAAAAAGCTGTGGTTGTTTGCCAATACGAAAAGCTAAAGTTTTAGAAAGCGAGATAAATGGATTTAAGATAATAAAGGATTTAGGTTATGTAAATGGAAGTCGGAGAGCCATTTGCATATGTAAAGAATGTAAAAAAGAATATGAAGTTGATCCAAATAAGTTGAAAAACCGAAAACATTGCGGGTGTATGAGCAGCAGACATGGTCATAAAGTTTGTAAATACGCTAAAAGTCATAAAAGATTAATGGGTGCTTACCAACATATGATTGGCCGATGCTATAGAAAGAACAATAAGGATTATTACAATTACGGTAAAAGAGGAATTGTAGTATGTGATGAATGGAAAGGAAATCCCGAAGTGTTCTGTAAGTGGGCATTAGAGAATGGCTACACAGATAAGCTCTCTATTGATCGAATTGACTTTAATAAAGGGTATTCGCCGGATAATTGTAGATGGGCTACTGCTGAAACGCAGGCTAGAAATACAAGTAGGAATGTATTAACAATGGAATTGGCCGAAAATATGCGTAATGATAGATATAACCTTAAAATGACTTTTCATGAACTAAAAGTTAAATATAAAGTTAGTCATGGAACCGTAGTGGCTGTTATATCCAAAAGGATTTGGAATTAATATGGTTACTGACATGCCAATAGTAGGCTACTACAACCGCCAGCGTTTTAGGCAGTTTGATCCATCCGATACTGCAAATTGGTACATGGTTCCTGATGATATTGGAAAAAAGAAAATTGCGATGTATCCCACGATGGGAAGACAGCATATTTCATTTTTAGGCCAGAATAGGCTTATCTTTAGTCAAGAACCTCGGGCTATTTATAAGTCCAACGATTATTGGTATGCAATCGTTGGCGATCAGATTTTCAGAACAGATCAGTTTTTTAATCAGGTTGAAGTGACTTCAACAATAAAGCTAGTAACGCTAAATGGAAATATTTTTTTTGCATTTCTAGTTGCGGGAGATCCTGCAATTGCGGGCAATACGACATTTGCTTGCTTTGCAGATGGTCAAAAGATGTATGTATACAATGAAGACACAGAATTATTAAGTATAGTTACAGATCCGAGCGCTCCTGTGAATCCATTATTTCTAGCTGCATTTGGTAACAGGATAGTTGCATCGGGTGCCGGAAGTTCAACTTTTGTTTTATCTGTTATTAATCTAGGAGGAGCAAGTTTCAGTGCTTCTACTTGTTTTACAGTATCAGGTGCTCAAGTTTTTGCACAAGAAACTAATGTTATTAGGCAAATGGCTGTACTTCAAAATACTTTGTACATATTCACTGATTTTACGACAGGTGTTTGGTCTAATATCGTAAGCCAATTTGTTAATCCACAAACAGGCGTCGTTACTACTTTTCCCTGGAAAAAGAACAGCACGTATGATTGGGATTATGGGTTGTCTGATCCAAATTCATTGGATGTCGATTTCGGAATGATTGTATGGCTGGCCAAAAACCGTAATGGCCTTATACAAATTATGATGTCAACGGGGCAGAAGCCAGTTCCTATATCATCGAAGGCAATTGATGTTTTGCTTCAAAGAATAGCTAACGTCAATCAACTGAACCCCTTCATGACTTTTTTATCGGATGGATTTTTATATGATTATGAGAATACTATTTTCTATAGAATATCTGCCGGCGTTTATTCAGGGACTCAGCTTCTAGACCAAGTTAGTACGTCGAATAGTATTGAATTTAACTTTGACACTCAAACTTGGCATCGTTGTATCGAGCTAAATGGTGAGCGGAATCGTAATCAGGATCATGTATTTTTTGCCAATAGGCATTTAGTGACCGTCGAAGGCGATAACACAGTTTATGAAATGGCAGGTAATTTTTACACGAACGAAATTACTAATCCACTTGAAACAAATCCCCAAGCCGCAGATGCCTACCTCCAAGAACCTTTTAGATATGAGCGAATCACTCCAATTATTGTTGCTGGACTAATCGAAGGTCTGAACCCTCCTGGATTCTATGCAGAATTCATTACAGATTATGTAGAAATAGATTTTGTATTTGGAGATCGAACTTTTACAAATTCAAGTGGTGCTTTTGAAAATGCTCAGTTTATTATTGATGAGCAAAAAGGTGCAGATGGAAACCCAGTTTATGTAATAGACGAACAAGGCATAAATAATGAGCCAGTCTATTTAATAGCGGAACAGGGAAATTTCCCAACAATAAATTCCCCTACTTACAACAATTGGTTTAAACCTCATATTGAGCTCTATTTTTCAGATGATGGCGGAATTTCATTTTTATCCGCAGATGTTAGGGAGTTTAGTCAAGTAGGTCAATTTCAGTGGCGTATGAGATGGTATCAATTGGGCCCATCCCGTAACCGCGTTTATAAACTTATATGCGTCAGTCCGTCTCCAATAGTGATTTTGGGCGCATCAATGGATGTGAGGAATGCCAGTGGTGGTGCTGCCTAGACAAGACCCAGTTCTTGAAGATAAAGATAATTATGCCCAAATTGATGGTCTATGGATTTCTAATCTGGTCGATACTTTTAATAGTACTGTCCAACAAATTGAAGATGCTTTAGCATTAATAGATGCACGTCTTACGGCAGGAGGCCTATAGTATGGCAAACATGATAAGCAGCTTTTTTCATCCAGAGGAAGGATACAAAAAAGCTGGTCAACAACTTAATAAGTATTGGGATAAATCCAATCAATTCTATAACCAAGGTCAAGGTTATTTGCAGCCCTATAACCAACAAGGTCAATCTCAATATCAGAGATTAATGGATCAAGCTAATGCTTTGAATGATCCAGCCGCACTTCAGAATAAGTGGGCTGCTGGTTATGAAACATCACCTTATGCGAAACAATTACAACAGCAAGCCCAATCTGGCGGTTTAGATGCAGCTAGTGCTATGGGTTTGATGGGAAGCAGTAGTGCATTAAATAATATTCAGCAATCATCAGCGAATATTATGCAAGGTGACAGACAAAATTATATGAATGACCTCATGAATAAATATTTGCAGTCTATTGGTATTGGTCAAAATATTTATGGAACAGGTGCAAATGCCGCTGGTGCCATGAGCGGTAATGCTATGAATCAAGGCGGTCGTGCGATGGATATGGGCCAAAACATGGCACAGATGATGTATGGTCAGACAAATGCACCTGGGGATATGTTCGGAAAATCAGCAGGTCATGCGATAGATGCTGGGGTTAATTATGCGACTGGCGGAGTAAGCGGTGCCGCAAAAGCTGCCGCAAAAGCTGCCGATCAGAAGGAAGCTTAATATTTAAAAGGATTTTTTTATGGCTGCAATTTTTGAACCTATACCAATGCCCAAAAGTGGAATCGATGCCTTCATGGAAGGTATGGCGAGTTCTCAAAAGATGTTTGATGCTTTAGCTAAAAACAAAAGAGCATTAGAAGAGAGTTCTCGCGCTCAAGAAATGCAGCCGTATGATATCAATTATAAGCAATCTCAAACGGATTTTAATAAAATCCATGGTAGTCAACTTCAACAGCAAATGGCCCATGATGCCCAAAAGATGGCTCACGAAAATGATCCTGCGTATGAATACAATAAATTTAAAGCGCTTCAAGATATGATAACTGGAGGAAATCAAGGTACTTCTGCTAATTCCACTAATCCCACTATTGAAGCTTTAAAGAAGAATCCACTTTTAAGAGGATTCTTTAAGCATAAGTTTGGATATGATCCTCTTTTACCACCTCCTGAAACGCCAAATGAAAAACGACAAGCTGATCTTGATTTATTCACTAAAAAACAGAATATTAAGAATCAAGGGAAAGGCGGAGATGTTCCTACGACTGCCGTTTTAACACAAAATCAGCAGGCTATCCAGGGTGTTGATTCTTCTTTGCCCATTCTCGATGAGCTCATAAATGACAAAAATTTACCTGGAATCATGAGTTTTAGTCCTGGAAATAACGCCAGATACTCTGCTAAAACGGGGGCCGTTATTGACACTCTTGTTGCTGCACAAAATTTACCAAAAGTGCAAGAGTCTATTAAGCTAGTAGAACAGCAAATTAGGAGACACGCCGGAGAAACTGTGCATGATTATAAGGCTCGACTACGGGATTTGAAAAAAGATTTGATTGCTAGGCGCACACGATCTGTAAATGTTTTGAAATCGCATAAGGTAAATAGTTCGCAAGTAGAAGATTTTTCAAGTATGTCAGACGAAGAATTAAATAAGATTGCGGAAGGTGGCTAATGGCTATGACACCTGAACAAGCACGATCTGAACTAGCTAAGCGAGAATTAGCCAGACGAAGGAAACCAGAAAATAATGAAGATAGCGAAAATCTATTGCAAAAGGTTATGAGATACGGGATCAAAGACCCTGCAATTGGTGTTTTAAATATGGGTCGTGAATTTGCCAATCTACCTCATAAAGCATCTCATGGGCATATTCCTGAGTTTTCCCCTTCTAAGTTTGACTTTAACAAAGCATTAAATGTTGAAAATCCTGATTCGGCAGATAATTTAATTCAGTCTTTATTTCAAATAGCGCCTGCTTTTGCACTTCCTGGAGCAAATATTGGTCGTTCTGGAAAAGTGATTGAATCGGTTCCAAAAGTTGGTAAATATTTATCAAAGGCTATTTCAGATGCTATCCCACAAGGGTTATTTTCGGCTGCACAAGCACCGCATGATCAGCTTAAATCAGGTGCGCAAGCGGCGGGAACAATGGGAACGTTTAGCATTTTGAGCGAGATTATGAAAGGAAAAAATCCGATTGCTCGTAATATTGCACGAGCATTAGCCGCAGGAGGAGGTGCTTTATTAGGGAGGCATGCGGCGAAATCCTCTGGTTTTGGCGAGGTGGGATCTGATGTCGCATCATTGCTAGGAGGCGTATTGGGTGGAAGAGGATTTAAAACTAATAAAGAAATGAAACAGGAATTAGTTGAGGGAGTAAGCCCTGATATAGCTAATCCGCGTATTGAAGCTGCTAATAAATTAAATTTAGATTATTTAACACCTGCTGAAGCCGGTGTAAGTCCATGGGCTGCAAAAACACAGGGGTCCTTAGGACGTACACCAGAAGGTGGGAAAATGCTTTATGAAAAAGGTATAAAAAGACGTGAAAGTGAGCGGAATGCTATAGAGCATACTTTGGAAATGATTTATTCCCCCAAAACAATGGATAAAAAGATTGATGAAGGATATGAAGCACTTAATCAAGTTAATTTGCCGCCTGAAATTCCTTTGCATTTTAAGGATAACGAAATAATTAATGCAGCTAAAAATATGGTTGAAACAACACCTGCTTACAAAGAAAGCTTAAAAGCGTTACTTCCTAAGAATGCAAAACTTAAAGAAGGTCAATTTGATCCTCAATCAACAAGCCTTGTTTATTGGGATCATGTTAAGCGTGCTTTGGATGATATGGTTATTAATGCCAAAAAAGGTACAAATGAAGCACGTATCATATCGAATACAAGACGCGATCTGCGGGATAGGATGGATAAAGCATTTCCAGAATATAAAGAAGCTCGCGGGCTTTATGAACGTAAAAAAGTACGAGAAGGATTTGAAAAAGTATTTGATCAAAAAGAAATAAATGGCACCAACTTCTATCGTGCACTTGCATCACAAAAGAAATTTGATGAAGTCGTAAGCCATCTTAAAAATGCACCCGAAGCGGTGGAGAATCTTAAAGCGATGCGATTAATCTTTAATGATCTAATGGGCCCTCCAACGATTAAAACTGCAAAGGGTACAGAAGAACGCGGCATGAATATGGAGCGTAATGAAGGTGATTTTTTAAAGAATATTTTCAAGCATGCTTTCACTTCTGGTAAAAATGATAAGGCTGCCATTGAATTTATTACAAGCAAAGACTGGGGAAAACAACTTGAAGAAATTAACAAAATTTCTGACAAGCAGTTAAAAGCTGTAGCACTTGGATTAACACTGAGTAAAGGCGTTTCGCAATCGGTAGGAAATCAAAACCGTGAACCGATGGAAATGGAATTAAATCAATATAAGGGTGAAGAATAATGTCATTCGTACGCTCAGCAAACCCAATTTGGTTGATGGTCGATCTAACCGGTAAAATTTTAGATGACACGTATTATATTTCTTATTTAACTAATACTTTACCTTATTTGCCACAATTTGTTTTTAGAGACAATCAAGGATTAATACCATGGACAGATCCCGTTCAGTTTCTAGCTAATGGAACACTTCCAGATAATATCTATTTTGACCCTAACTTGGTTTATCGTCTTGAAGTCAGGAAAGGGCCATTACAATCAGATCCACTTATTTATGAAATAAATGATTTCGTGCCTGGCGATGGAGGGTCGGTTAATCCTAATTCTGTTGGCGATCAAGAAAATCAGATATCGAATCCTCAGTTCTCACAAGTTAATTTCGGATTGATACCAGGTGGAGCGTCTACTCCTTCATTAGTACTCAATACATCAGGGACGTATGAGATTGCGCCAGATTGGTTTTTAACTTTAACAGGAAGCGGCACATGCACAATAACGCAGTTGATATTGAGCGGCGATCAAAATTTAGCGAATAGCCCTACACCGCCATATGCGTTACGTATCGTAACAACTGGTTGGACGTCTGCGATTCTTTATCAACGCTTTAGCGGAAATGGTGATATTTGGGCGAATACTTTCGTTTCTATGTCTGTTCTCGCTAGATCTTCTAATTCTGTCGCTAATCCAATCACATTAGTCTATAACCCTAATAGCCCAGGAACACCAATTCAGATTACAAATCAAAATCTAAATGTAGGTCCTTTTTCAATTATACAGGGTGTAATAGCATTACCTACCTCAACAAACACAACTCTAAACAACGCAGCCTATGTTGATATGCAGATTGTTCTACCGAGCAATGGCAGCGTTGATTTAAGCAATGTTCAAGTTATGGGTCAGATACAACAACTACCAATAGACTTCGCACAAGTACCTGAGGAAACAATTGAAAGACAAATTGATCATTTATTTAATTATTATCAACCACAATTATTTTATCGTCAGATCCCAAGTTATCTCACTGGATGGGATTTCTCTTTAAATCCTGCACAAATAAATGGATCAACCGTTGGAGCGCAAGCAATAGGCGCTAACAAATCATTTTATGCGTGGGATCAAACAATTATATTTCAAAGTGTCAATAGTGGCGTAACAGTTAATCGATTCGCTAGTGGTGCTATGCAGGTAGTAGCAGCAAGTACAGGACAGTTTGCAGTCATTCAATATCTTGATTTCAAACAAGCTATGAAGATAGCAAACCAACGAATTTCTGTGAATATAGCAGCTATAAATACAGCTGCTAGCACAGGTGTAACTGTATCTTTATGGTATACAACTGGATTATTACCTAACATCAACCCTACAGTTGGAACAAATAATTCTTTAGTTGCAACATTAGATGCTAACGGAAAGCCCGCAACATTTAATGGGACATGGGTAGAAATTAAGCGAGATAACTTGCAAAATGCTTATACAAATATTGTGTCTTCTCAAAATTTTGAAGATTACTCTTTTAATGGATGGAATTTAAATAACATAACGACAGATGAGACAATATCTTTTGTGGCTATTGTTATTGGAACTGCACCAATAACAAGTACAAACTCATTAATATTAGATTCAATCAGTATGTGCGCGGGCGATATACCAAGCCGTCCCGCACCTCAAACACCTGATCAAGTATTAAGAGAATGCCAGGCATATTATGAAAAAAGTTATGCTACAAATGTGGTAGCTGGATCAGTTAGTAATTTAGGATTGAGATGCCATACCTTTTTAAACTCTGGTAATTCTACCGGAACTTTTTATCAGATGTTTTCACAAACTTGGGGATTTACTTATCTTCAAACAAAGAGAGTAGTACCTCAGCTAACTTTTTGGACACCAGCAGGGTTAATAAATAATATTCAAGTAGGAATGATTTTAGGAACAACTTATTTTTCTCCAGATAGTCAACCTACTGGAAACCCAGGAGTTGAGCCAATATCTCACTATGGTTTGGTTGGACAATCAAGGGAAAGTGTAATTTTAGCGCCAACCAGTACATTTTTATTATTTAGTTTTGCGTCTACTTTATATTCTATCAGTCCTTATTCTTATCAAGGTTTAATTCACTATCATTATGTCGCCGATTCGCGACTTGGAGTAGCTTAAAATGACAAAATATAATATGAATTTCGATAACTGCTTTCCTTTTTCCGATGAAACAGCACAAATAGCATTAGCTGCAACTACAATTTCAACATTTACGGTTCCAGGCCCCGAAAATAATCAATATCGTTGCGAGTTTTCAATACCGCAGGATGCAAATATTTGGGTGGGATATAATATCACTCCAACAGTCCCAAGTGCGCACACTGTGAATTCCGCAAATAGAGTTGAGCGGATTAATAATTATAAGTACATACGATATGTAAGGGGCGGAGATATATTAAGTTTTATTAGTGATTCGATTGTGACTAATATGGGACTATCATTATTACAATTACCAAGTCCAAAATAGGGAGATATTAAGGAACAACAAGGAACATTAGGACAGGGAGTCCAATATCATGACAGTTAATGTAATTAAGTTTTCACAATTTGCCACGGCAGATTTAACAAAAATGAATAGCGTAGTTGGATTTGGAAATGGTGTAAATTTTCAGATGCCTGATATTGTCACATGGACTACATCAGGACGACCGTCTCCTCCTCAAAATGGAATAATTGGCTTTAATTCCACATTTACCGTATATGAATACTGGAATGGTACTATTTGGGTATCCATTGGAAATGGAACAGGCTCTGTAACAAGTGTTGCAACAGGTAATGGACTGACGGGCGGACCAATTACTTCAACAGGCACCATCTCATTGGTAGCCCCAGTATCAGTTTCCAACGGGGGTACTGGATTAACGACAACTGCTAATAATGCAGGGTTTTTTACAAATAATTCGGGTGTTCCCTCTTGGGTTGCAGCAACAGGTAACGGACCTCCAGTTTTACAAACTGGTGCCATTATTAATTCTCCAATAATCCTTACTGGATTATATGACACAAATAACAACCCTTTTATTGTTCCAGTTCCAACTCTAAATGCTGTTAATTATTTGCATGTCATAAATAATTCGACTGGAAACCCTGTACAAATTGAAGCTGCTGGTTCTGATACCAACATTATTATGTCTATTTCAGGAAAAGGGAGCGGAGGAGTTCAATTACAAGGAACAAACGCAGGTGGAAATGCACCTTCTGGGTATGTTGGAGAAGTAATATCAAGTCAGGTTCTTTTTGCAAGCGCTATTACTTTAACTACTAGTGGAACTTCCTATGATATTACATCTATTGCTTTGACAGCAGGTGATTGGGATGTTTTTGGAAACTTTTTTGTATTTAGTTCTGCGAATACAGCAACAGCGATTGCAGGATGGATAGGAACATCGCCTGCTACACCTATAGATAATTCTTTGATATCAAAATATACCGGCACTGTATTTACAGTACAAGCAATGCCTGTTCCCCAACAACGTATTAATGTAACAGGAAGTCAAACAGTTTATTTATCAGTTAATCCTGCATTTACTTCAACAGCACCGACCGCATGTGGCCAGTTATATGCAAGACGTGTTCGTTAACAATAATGGATTTTTTTATAATTTAAAAGGAATTAAATATGGGTATTACATCGATTCAAAGGGATTGGGGCGATAATGTCGCAATTGTAAGAATAAAAACTACGGATACACTAGCTGATGTTTCAGTTTCGGGGTATCTAGCGTCTCAGTCACCAAACATTGAATCATTTAATAAAGGACCATTTAATTTTTTGCCGAGTGATTTTGTATTAGTGATGGCATCCAATGGATTCAATTTCTTTAATCTCAATTCTACTTTTACCAGTTTAACAGTAGCACCTATTGGTACGGGTGGAAACCCCGGCACGGTAACTTCAATTTTAACTGGAACTGGATTAACAGGTGGGCCAATCACATCTACCGGTACTATATCTTTAGAGGTTCCAGTTACGGCAACAAATGGTGGAACTGGCGTTGAATCTCCGACAGCTCATACTATTCCGGTTGCAGGAGGATCTAGCGCGTTTACTTTTTTAGGCCCTTTAACTAATGGACAACTTTTAATAGGATCAACAGGTTCAAATCCTGTAGTGGCAAGTCTTACTGCTGGGACGAATATAACAATAACTCCTGGAAATGGCACAATTACGATTGATGCATCAGGTGGTGGCTCTAGTCCTTTTACTTTTGGTGAAGGAACGGATTCAGCTGTCGGTGGCGATGGCACAGCAACAGCGCCTGGAAATTTTTCTTTATCATATGGTGACACTGGAACTTCATCAGGAATGGGAAATAATAATTTCTCATTTGGAACTTCAGTTACGGGGTCTACAGGAAATTATAATTTCATTTTTGGAAATCAACTAGGAAATTCCCTAGGAGACTATAATTTTTCATTTGGTAATGCAACACAAATAAATGGTAGTTACAATTTTTCTTTTGGTTTAATTGGCGGTGGAAATGGAAATGGAAGCTTTGTATTTTCAAGTGGACAAAATACAGAAACTGGATCAGGTGTACAAAATGACAATTGTTTTTCATTCGGTGCATCTGCAAATTGTTTTGGATTAGGAAGCTTCGCATTGGGTGGAAGTGCCAGCACAACAACGAATGCTATGGGTGATTATTCTTTTTCATTTGGTATGAGTACAACAGCAAATAACAACGGTTCATGGGTAATAAATGACAGCGTATTAAATCCTCAAGATACCTTAACGGGGCAATTCGTAGCAGGATTTACAGGCGGCTATGCTTTATACGGCGGTTCTCTTAATATAGAAACAGCAGGTTCTGGATTAGCCGTTGCTGAGGGCGCCAATTGCAAGCAAGGAGTTGCTACACTTACAGCTGGAACAGTAACTGTAAGTAATGCGAGTGTTACATCAACTTCTAGAATATTCTTAGTGAGCCAAGATAACGGAGTCGTAGGGGCATTAAGAGCGCCTTTGTCCTCTATTGTTCCTGGAACATCTTTTGTTATCAATTCTTCTGTTGCACTAGATGCAGGAGTTGTATGTTATGAAATTTTTGAAGCAGCTTCATAAAGGAGGTAAGAAATGTTATTTCAATTAGGTTCGATATTTCACATAGCGGAAAATGCAGAAAAGTTTGTAAAAATATTTTTGACTTATAATGGAAAGACTCAGGAAGTTACAGTTAATGCAAATACATTTGAATCAGGTGATAAATTCAAAGATGCATTATTGACAGCAGTAGCTACTTTAGCTGACACGGCTTTATCTGTAGTTCTTATTAAATAAGAGATATAGACTACAGTATTTTAACTGTATGAGTGTTAAAATTTAATTTCCGTATAAAGTTATGTTCTTGTTAAGTCGATATGAACCGATCTAAGAGATTAGATCGGTTTTAGAATATCTTTATTTGGCGCTTTTACAATACAATCCATAAATAAAAAGTAAGTTTCTTTTTTATAAATAACTCCAACAATAGCATCATTGTAAAACGCATCTTCTACGAATTCATGAAAAACAACTTTATTCTCGCTCCAACATGTTACCTCTATGTTATTAGCAAAACAAATGTTTGAAATTAAACTTATTATTAATATAACTATTCTATTCATATATCTTTCCATAAGGAATAAGGTTGCAACAAGATGGCCTTGGGATCAAGGAAGTACCCACTCTTAAACCACCGACTTCATACTTAATCTCTATTTTCTAGATTGTTACATCTTATTTTTAACATTAAATTATACTGCTACTTCTTCATTAGGAGAAGATGCAGGAATTTTATTAACGATTGGCCCATGGTAAATTGCTTCTTTAATCCAAAGCATCCCGGTATCTAAGAATCTGAAACCATCATTCATTGATTCTTTGGAAATAGGGCTGTTAACTAAAATATTTAGGAATCGTTTATATTCTCCTAATATTCCATTGTATAAATGATTTCTCATTGCTTCAATTTGCTCTGCTGTTGGAGTATGAACTTGGTTATTAGTTGTTTCTTGAATTGATTCTTCAATTTTAACTTCCTGCACATTCTCATCAGTCATTATTATCCCCTTTTCCATAAGTTAATTAACGATTCCATTTATTCAGAAAATTATTGAATTTCCTCTATTATTGGTTTCTTTATTATTGCCAATAATCCTTTCTTTATATTTACTAGCCTTACTAAATCTATTTTTATCTGATCTAACCCATATTCATATAATTTATTACGATCCACTTCATTTAAACTAGATTCATTTTTCAATAGAAACTTAAATTTGTTGTAAACATCTTCAATATGATTAAAAGCCGTGCTTAAATTTGAAATTACATCTTTTTTAACATTCATTTTAATTTATTCACTTATATAGGTTATTATCTTTGCTCTTTATGGCGACCCAATACCTTATTTGCTTTTGAGTCAATCATTTCCTTTGACGATTCTGATAATTTTCCTTTATTTTCCATTTGGGTAGCCCGAGCCTTCGCATTAGCAGCATGTGCTTTGTCTGGCATAGGATATTTTCTTTCACCAGGCATACCAAATTCAGTTTTAGGTAATTTATTTCTAGCGGAAGTTAACAATTTAGCCATGACTATCTATGCTCCTTATATCTTCCTCGGTTCATGCTTTCAGCGAGTTTATGACCAAATGATCCCACCTTTCCTTTACTACGCGGTTCATCGCCACTCTTTTCATAGACTTCTACATTGTCATTTTTAACATTGTCTAAACCATTCTGAAGATTTTTGTTAACGACAGGATTTACACCATTTTCTAATAGCATAATTTTTTTCCAACTAAAGAAAACCTCTGCTATTCACAGAGGTTCGTTTGATTAAATATATAATTACTTACGATCCGCGTTGTAATTATATTTGTTTTCGCCAGGCATCTTGGGGCCATTTTGTTCATTACGTTTGGCGCCCACCATTGCTACTGGGAAAGGTTTAGCATTAGCTAAATCAGACCCATTATGGTATCCCATTGCCATATTCATAGATTCAGTATTACGCTTTTCCATGGAAGGCATGCAATAAGATTCATTCTCAACTGCACCTCTTTCGCCATCTTCATATTCAGCCATAAAATTACTCCTTTAAAATTAGGTTAGAAACTGCCTGCTAAGTTAATTATCTTGTAATACGTCTTAACAACAAATGTTGAATCACCCGTTGTAAATGCACCTGTTGCATTAGATAGATAAAGAGCTGCATTAGTAGCATTAGCTAGTGGAATTGCGCCAACAGTATTTCCAGACACACCCGTGAATTGAAATACTGTGCTTGCTGCTGCAAAGAAATCTGCTGCTGCTTCTGTGTTTGTAGCTGCACTTCCAGCACCGTGTACGGTTGCTCCATATTGACCTGCTACGATACCACCCGCTGCAAAAGGAGTTGTTCCGTATGTCATTACAAGTTCCATTTTATCAGCGGCTATCATGAATCCAACGCCAGGAGCTGGTACGAGTAATACAGGAGCTGCATACATCCCATTAAATTGAGTTGCCGTCAAAGGAACGCTTGAAATATAAGTAGCTATTTGGTTACTTGGATAATTACCAGAAACGATAGTCGTATTCCAATTTCCAGCAATAGTACAGGTGAACACTATTGAAGTATTAGGTAATAGAGACACACCAGTACCAGTAGCGATAAGGTTAATGGTATCAGTTCCGCTTCCAAATACTTGGGCAGCACGAAAATTATTAAGATTCTGTGCTGTCACCTGTAAAAATGGAACAGCAGCAGGCAATTTAATGCTATCACCATTCGTTGTTACCGTATTGAAAGAGTTAAACAACGCCGTTAACAGAGTTGCCGATGTTTGACCTCCTCCAGCGTGTGGAACTATTCCTGTAGCAAATGGGAAAAGTGAAGGAACAGGATAATTACTAGAAATTATAGAGGTGATCCAGTTACCAAGAGTTGTACAGGTATAAATAATTGTTGTCTCAGGTAATTGTGGAACCCCTGCTGACGCAGCACCTAAGTTTATAGTATCAGTTCCATTTGGGAAAACTTCCATGTAGTTAGTAGCATTCGTGTTAATAACTTTAACTTGCAACCCTACAACAGAAGGAGGAAGTAATACGCTATCACCGTTAGTAGCAACAGTTGGAACAGTATTAATGTAAGAAACTAATGGTGTAGCACCGGCCTGTCCACCACCTGCTAGAGCAACGATACCAGTTGCACTAGGGAATAATGTAGGCACTGGGAAATTAATTGAGATTATGGATGTAATCCAATTACCAAGAGTCGTGCATGTATATACAATGGTAGTATCAGGCAATTGAGGAATACCAGCAGATGCTGCCCCAAGATTGATAGTATCTGTTCCATTTGGGAAAACTTCCATGTAATGGGCATCATTAGTATTGATTACTTTTACTTGCAATCCAACTTGAGAAGGAGGAAGAAGAACACTGTCGCCATTTGTTGCTATCGTTGGAACGGTATTGATATATGCAGGCAATGGAGTAGCTGAACTTTGACCCCCTCCAGCATGAGCAACAATTCCTGTAGCTGTCGGTAAAAGTGTTGGTGTTGGGAAGTTTGTTGAAACAATAGATGTTGTCCAGAAACCAGCTACCACAGATGTATAAACAATAGTGGTGTCGGGTTGTTGAGAAATTCCAGTAGAACTTGCAACTAAGTTAATTTCGTCAGAACCCGTACCGAATACCTGCATTGCAGTTGTGTCATTAATGTTAATGACCATTATTGCAAGTCCAGGAACGGCAGGAGGCAATTTAACGCTATCACCAGCTGTCGCAATAAATTTAACGCTATTAATTGCTGCTGTCAGTGGAGTTGCCGATGCTTGCCCACCACCTGGATGTGCTGTAATACCAGCAGCAGATGGCTGAATTAGTAAGTTATTTGCAATACTATAAACGCTTTGCTCTAAATTACCTGAAGTGGAAGCAAATACAGGGATAGATCCAACTGTAACTGGCAAACCTATAACAGTAGTTGTGAATACAATCGCTATTAGAGAATTGAAGTCAGGACTAATTGTTGCAAAGAATGAACCATCAGAACAAGCTATAAAAACACCGTCAGTTGGAAGCCATGTAAATAGTCCATTGTTAACTAATTCAATGTTAGCTTGCTGAGCTAAGATGTAATTTGTGGCGCTAGCTGTTGCTACTGTGTCGGTTGTTAAGATACGAACTAATGCTGGTGAATCATTACCCCAGTCGCGCGCAATCGCAGTGATGCCCATGATCTCTCTCCTTGAGAAATTAAAAATCCATTTAATAAGTGTAATAGTCTACGCTTATTTATTATACTATCAATAGCAAATTATTAAGCCTATTTTAGTTGATTAATTCTGTCCTGAATTACATCAAAATTGAATGGCTCTAATTTATTTTGTTCTACTGAAACGTTGAAATAATTTTCATCTTTCTTCTTTTCAACTAATCCAGTTGGTGCATTTTGAGGATCTTTCCAATGGTTGTAAATATCGTCTTCTAATGAAATACTTTTACTATGTAAGTGACCGTGGATATTCAAAGACCAGCGATCAGACAATATATCTGAATGCACTGGAATATGACTTAAAATACAATTTTTATATACAAATGCCCCATATATCTTTTCAAAATACTTTGCATATTCAGCAATTGGGTAAATATCATGATTTCCTAGTATTAACTTCTTACGCCCATTAAGACGATCAGCGACTGCTATATTTTTTGCTCCAAATGCGAAATCACCCAGGTGCCAAACTATATCATTTGATTTAACGACACAGTTCCACTTATCGATTAAAGCCTCTTCCATTTCGTCCAAATCTACGAATGGACGAGTATATTTTTCATACTCCAGGATATTCTTATGCCCGAAGTGATGATCTGAAGTAAACCAAATATTCATTCTTCTTCCATAGTATATTTAATATCGAATTTTATTTTTGGAGTATTTAACCAGTGAGTTACTTGCATTGAGTCTTCATATTCTTCATCAAAAAATTCCCATTTTTTCTCTTCCTCCCAATAATAGGCCATAAAATAAAAATCGTGTTCTTCATCGCCATTTATGCACCTAGTAATTTTGAAATCACTATCTTTTGGTAAAAAATCATGGACCGAAAACCATCTTGCTATTATTACTTTTGGCATTCTATTTCCTTATACAAAACGCTAGTACCAATGAGAATACACAGATATAAAATAAAGCTAATGAAAAGCACAAAAAAATATCATTCAACATGCAAAGTACTCGCTTTTATCATAGCAGTATTAGAGTTCCCAATTTCTCCATGAATTCCTTTCTTTTCTAGAGATAAATATTTATATATGCTTGCTTTTGATATATCAAACATGTTGCATAATTCTTTTATTGAAACCTTCTTATCATCATATATCTCTTTTAGACGCCTAACTTGACTTGTATTAAGCATATAGCGTCTTCCTCCAAATTTTCCTCTTGCGCGAGCTGAAGCTAATCCAGCCGCCGATCTTTCAACTATCAAGTTTCTTTCAAACTGTGCAAGAGCACCTATGAAATGAAACATTAACATTCCCATATTCGTTGTCGTATCAATGTTTTCTTGAAGTGATAAAAAAGAAGCCTTTCGTTTTTCGATCTTCTGAACTATTTCTATAAGATGAGTAATGGATCGTCCTAGCCTGTCTAATCTCCAAACAACCAGAACATCGCCTTCTCTTAAATATTTAAAGACTTCGGTTAGTCCAGGTCTTTCTTCTTTCATTCCGCTAACTGTGTCTTTAAATATCTGCTCGCAACCAGCAGCTTTTAGTGCGTCAATCTGTAAGTTTAAACTTTGATCATCTTTTGAAATTCTTGCGTAACCTAGCTTCATAAACACCCCTTTTTTGTCCGTAAACTTATTAGTATTATTTTTGAATCATTAGATTGATAGACGGGAATGATAAGCTAAAATGTGCTGAAAATCATTAAAAACTTGAAAAAGGCTAATTAAGTAACAATCACCCATATGGTAGACACGTAATATAAAAAAATTATGTAAAAAAATAAATCATTCTTACTCTATTATGGGATTATATTCATTCGTACATTCTTTGATTAGTGTAATTTTCACTTTCTTGCAATTATTCCATTCTCTACCAGGTCTTTTCTCAATAATCACTTTAGCTTCCATTATGTCACAACATTGCACTAAGTCTGATCCTAATATTCCTGAAGAATGAGAGCCATCTTTAGGAAACCATTTATAATCTACCTGATAATTTTTTTTGATTACTATTTCTTTATAATATTCAGGTATTATTTTTTTTCTGAAAGAATTAAAATATTTTGCTACTATAGATATAACTTGTTCTTTCTGTCCGTTTTTATTCTCTTGTAAAGATACATCATCGATTAAATTGTTTATTTTTATTTGTAATTTATTTATTAAGTTTTCCATACTACCCCCAAACAATACCTTTTCCTTCGCAGGGATTACATACTTTTGATGTAGGTAAATTTGCTCTCAACATTTCATCAAAAGCAATCTTTGCGGCTGCACTCAAAATATTTCCATATCCATCACAAACAGGACACTTATGTGGATTTTTTTGAGGATAGACTTCACTGAAATATTGAGTCCATTTTTTATAATCAATTTCCATTTTGGATTCAAAATCTTTTTTTAATGTTAGTAAATTCTTTTCAAGTTGTATAAGTCTTTTCTCGGAACAAATATTTTCAAGGTCATTAATTCTTTCATCGAAATCCTCAATCGCTGCCATCATATCCATATTGTCTTCACAGCCTCTATTATTGCTAATACAACCATTGAAATACCGGTCAATCCCCACCAATAATTTTTATTATTGGTTGCTAAATGAAAAAAGATACCGGCAGCTATCCAATAAAGTGCTGATGAGATCATTTTATATTTTCCAACACTGAATTCTTAATTTTCTTTTCTAATACTTCTCTAAAATCATCATCAGTTAATATATTTTCCACCGTTTTAGATACGAACTCTCTTTTCATTTCTAAAAATTCTTTTTTAATTAATTTATCAATATCCTTTCTGACAAGATGAACGAAATGTTCTTTTATAATTTGATCTATAGATTCAGAAAGCATTTTTATTACAACTGCCATTGGTACTTTATCAGGTGGATTTTTTTCAAGAGCTTCTATTCTTTTTTCAAAAACAGCTACTAGAGTTTGAACATCTATTCTTGACATTTATTATTTCCCTTTTAATCCGCCACTTTAACATGGCGGAAATTTACATTAACCGGCGCAAGCAGCAGGTTTTGTTTTTGCATCAAATATCAAACTTAATAATTTTTTCATTGTCGTTTCCTTAGTTGTTAAAAACTATGTGAGTTTATCATTATTTTTGTAGGTCAGATAAAATTTCTTTCATATATTTTTCAAACAAATTATTAGCTTCTTCTACAAACTCTGGAATTTGATTTTCATCTTGCAGAATAGTAGCTAGAAATTTTAATGTATGGCCAGTAAATCCTAAAACACCATCTCGTAAGACAATAAATAAGTCATTATGATTATGATTGGATTTATTTAAATTAATAAAAGCGATCATTGTATCTGATAAATGATTCGAAAACTCAACTATAAGCTTTTCTTGTTTCGTTGAAGCCTCAGAATGTTTAAATTTCTTCATGTAATTTTTAACCTTATTTTATATTATCCATATAAGTTATCGCTCCAATTATTTCTACTGCGTATCACATCACTACGCAGCATTTAGGGTTCGTTTCTTTTTCTTCTAGATCTTTTGCTAATTCTTCTATTACAGCAAATGATCTGCTGATTTGTGTTGGAGCTCTTACTGCTGGAGTAAATAATCTTCCGTGAACTTTAGCTTCCAGCGGGTCAACATCATTAGTATGTACCTTTGCAGCTTGTATTGCGTATATTCTTGGGTTCATTGTTTATTCTCTCTAATTAGTTTAATAACCTTTCTCATCGCATCTCTATGACCTTGCGATGCTGCTTTCCATGTGCAGTATCTATCTTGATAAGCAAGCCATTCTCTGTCTTTAGTAATCCTTGTTTCGAATACAATTGGAGGTCCGCCATAGTTACTATGATCTAATCCAAGAAAGACGGTCGATACCCAGTAATTTTTAATAGAAGTCTGTTTAACAATTTTATCCTTTGGGCAATCCTCCGACCATTTGGCACCCTCCAGTTTCTCAACATGAATGGGGTTTTTGCTTTTATCTAATATGTACCACATTTGTTTTATCCTTTAATGTTTTTGTTTTTCTGATTCTTTTATAATATCGTTATTTTTTAAATGAGTTTTTACTCTATGGATTATATCCTCAGTCAAAGAATATTTTCTGTCTTGATAATTATCATCAATGATGGCGTCGATAAAATTCGATACCACCAAAGATAAAGTCATTACCCCGAATACTAAAGCGTCCTCATTATTCATTTTATTAAAATACTTCAAAAGTATTTCCTCAATTTTTCCTGCTGCTATCGCAGCGTGATGTATAATTTCATCTTCGTTCATTTTTTAAGAAAACTCCTAAGCAAAGATGATCTTCATCATTTTCGATAATGTTAATTATATAAACCTTAATTTTTATTACCTACGATTACTTCGTGTTCTTCTAAGAAAGATTCATCACCTTTGCAGGAGTTGATCATATCATCAGCATCTTCTTTATTTGAAAAAACTCCTATGATATCCCCATTAGCATATGGATAAGAACTGCCTGAAAAAATTATATAAATTTTCATTATAAGACTTCTCTATAAAATGGCGGAACACAGGGAGCTCGTTTCTCTTTTAGACTACAGCATGATTTCGAATTCCTACCGTCTAAAACGTTACTATATGTTCCATAAAAAGATGCAATATCACGGCTATCCACAAAATCTTTCGGCTGACCCCGCGGCCCACTCGCCTTGATAGGATTCGAACCTATCCACCGCAATATTGCTTGCTGGAGTTGAACCAGCCACACTGGTTGATAGTAGGCAGGAATTGCACCTGCTAGCTCTCGAAGGCTCTGAGCTATGAGTAATCCTATACGGTGAAGTGCCTATCAGACCCTTAATACTCTTATATGCGTGTCACTGTCCACGCCGCTACTATCATAAACTTCTGGCATAGCTGGGATCGAACCAGCGACAACTTGATTAACAGTCAAGGGCTCTACCGCTGAGCTATATGCCATAAAATAGGTGATAGTAAATTAAATTTTCACTAATCGTAAATAAGAGGGTAACACTTATTAACCCTCACCTAACCGCGTGTTAGGACGTTACTATCGTAAATGGTGACAATAGATTAGATCGTTACTAATCGTACACAGGGGCATAATTTACCCCTCCTAGCCGCGTGCTGGATCGCTATTGTCATAAACTTTAATTTAATGTGCCTCGCATTTTTTCTATAACCTGTTTTTTTATTTCGTCACATAAAAGAGTTAATACTTTTTCATAATCATGTTCTATCCGTAATGAACATATTGTATGTATAAGAAGATCTCTACTAAACATAAGCAATATTGATCCTACTAAATCCATGATATGTTGTGGCTTTTGAAATAGATCTGAATTTTCTTGTAAGTTTGACATAACACAATCAAACAATTCATTCATTATTTTAGCTTTAACTTTCTTCTGCTCATTATTAAAAAAGTTGCCAGACTTCATGGATCACCTTAAAAAATATAAACACCATTTCTCCGAAACCTATAAATAATAAGGATGACCCTATTACAAAAAAACCTGTATTTGCAACATCAAATGACATATCACCTGTATCATGAAAATATTTCATTGCAATCATTGCTGCTATAAAAAATAGTGCTGATCCAATTAAAATCATTTAACTTGATCCTTTCTAGAATTATAGAGATCTAAAAGCTCGTCTCTCTGCTCCTGAGTATCACAAGAATTAATTAAGTCCGCTGCTATATCTAATGTGTCTCTAGATTTAGCAGTTTTTAATTGTTTCTTTATTTTTTCATACTCGCTGATCGAATCAGATTGATTATCAGAATGAGATATTTCACCTGTTTTTAAGTTAACTACATTTTTCGAGCTTAATAAATTATTTACTTTTTCAGCAGCTGATAAAATACTTAATTCTTTTTCTGCTGAAAAAACTTCTTCGATTTTAATATGGCCTTCTTTAATAGCAGTACCGACGCCAATCAAAGATTTGAAATCCTCAACAGTAATTTTTGACATAGACTCACGGCCGTAATAGTCAAGAATCTTTTGTTTATCTATTCCCATTTTTGTCAATTTATCAAAAACGTCCGAAACTTTAGCATTAACAGTTTTTTGATCCCCAACAGCAAAATTCATTGCTCTTTCAAGGACTCTGTCAACCAAGGCTTTCGGTACAACTTTGAATATAGCGTTACGAAGAGCCTTAGCAGACGCAGCATTACTAAGTACAGTTTGCATATCAGAATTAGCCGTATACCCACCTTTCCCGTCTTTTTCGCCAAATCTGATTGAGACTTTATTTTGCATCGCCATTTTAACATTGGTTTCGAGATCCCAAGCCACGCCTTCAGCAGTGATATGTCTACCATCATTTTCAATAATTCGAGTCGCTGCGTGAATGTTCCCCCAGGCGTTAGCAATAATTTCAGCAAGTCTAATTGACGCACCTCGTATCTCCTTTTTAGTACCGTCTTTTTCTTTTCTAGGCAAACAATAAAAACAACTTTGAGCGGTTGCCTCATCCATTGTCGCAAGTTCTGTAGCGTACTCTATCGCTTTATGAGCGCTTCTTGGGTAAGCCTTTGCAGTACTTATTTGTGTATCAAGTTCAGCTCGCGCAATAATTCCTGTATCTTTTACTAATAGTTCTGTGCTCATTATTGTTGTACTCCTTCAAATTTTGCGTATCCAGGTAGAGATAAAGTTTGCGTCTTATAAGATGGCCAAATGTTAGTGTCAACGCATTTTTTAATTTCGCTTAAATAATACTTAAATTCACTAACGCCTTGGTTTATTGCCTCTTCATCTACAGAGTAGATTCCGTGACAAAAAGGTTCCGTCTTTTCTATAGCCAAATCGATAAAGTTATACATTATTTTATTTTGCGTGTGCTTTAATGCTTCGTGCATCATTGCCAATTGTAAATGATATCCATAGTTGTAAAATGATCTTTGAAACTCTCTATAGCTTGCATCACTCGTTGTTTTAAGATCTACGATGAAATCGTCGTGCATGATGTCTGGTCTTACTTTGCATAGCAATTCTGTGTCGGGATCTATCCAAAAGATTGATTTCTCATACTGAGCGCCTTTTATTAACTCAATTGCTTGATAATCACTTTTAAGTGATTCATTCATTTTAATGATTAAATCGAGATCTTCTTTGTCTAAAACTATTTTACCTGCTGACATAAGCTGCATTTGAGCTTTATGCGCTCTGCCTTCTTTTGAATTTCCGTGGAAGGGATTATTTTCAGCTATAAAATATTCTTTTTTAAATTTTTCAGGCTCAAGTACATAACAGTGAAATGCAGATCCGAATGTTTGAGCATCAGATGTAGCTTTACGGGAATAATCAGGATTTATATATTTGTGCCAATAGTGTCGCGGTGATTTTCTAAACTCCATTATGCCGCTCCTCGAAATCCCTGGGCCGCTATGATACTCATCTATATGTATATCGTATACACCCGCTTCAATTTTAATTGCTGCATTCATGCTCGAAACCTCCTGATTTCTATAAACCTCTTGCAATCCAGCAAGATTTTGGGTTACATTTCGCTCAATCATAGTGATACTCCTGTTGATTATGATAGTGCTAACAAAGGCTGTAACCTTTGTTAGTACGCCTTTAAATCTTATTTACTCTTTTTAAATACAAACTCAATATCAGTTGGGAAAATTGGGTTTAAGTCACTTGGTTTTGAACCAAAAATTCTGCAAATACTTATGACAGCTCTCACTGTTATTTCTTTATGTCCGCCTTTCCATCTTGATACGTCTGCCGAATCTTCTCCTATTAATCTAGAAAATGCTCTCATCGATTCATGTTTTTCTATTAGAGCATTAAGCGTTTTTATTGATTTTTCTGTCATTTATTGATTCCTTATTTGTTGGTAATTATACATGTAAAAAAAACATATGCAAGCATTGTATTTTTGTCATCGACAAAGTATATTGTTCCTTATTATGCATATGCGTATTATGTTCATCCCAGTATAGATATCAATAATAGAGGTATACAATAATGATCGAAGAAAAACTATATGCGTGTAAAAAATGCTGCAAAGTCACTTTTGGAAAGTGCTGTATCTGTCTGCCTACTTTTAATACTACTTCGGCATATTATAAAGAAAAAATAATTCCTCCACATGACCCAAAGGAGCTTCTATATAGAATAGTGGTTCTTGAAGACCGTGTTCGTAAATTAGAAAACTATATAAAGGAAATTATGCCTGATGTTTTGTTAGATGTTGAAGCGAGAATAAATAAGCTAGAAAAAGAAACTTTCAAACCTATTATTATGAATAAATAATTAAATACTTTTGAAAGAGCCGGCGATTAACCGGCTTTATCATTAACACTTTTTCTTGTCTTTTCCATCTTTTTTCATGGGCTTTTTATCTTTCTTCATGGTAATCGTCCTGATAGTTAAAGGAATTCTATATATACCAAAAGACTTAGTGTTAATCAATCTTTGATCATTAGGGTTAACCCTATAATATAAAAGGATTTATGAAGTGTTTAAAACGTAGTTATTAACAGAAATTGTGGATAACTTTGATTCAAAATATTTTATTGAAGAGTAAAGATAAGAAGATTATAGTTTCGATGGCTACTGTAGAATTACTTTAGCGTTATTTCCATGTTGCCCCAGAAATTAGACGTTCCTAGGGCCACGAATACTAACCAATTCAACTGCGATTTTATAGAAATGGTGCAAGGTGTCAATACTTGAATCGCAGTTGTAGGAGAAATTTTATGTCTATAGAAAAATTTATTGTCAGCAAAGATACTTCCAGTTTTACTAATATCCCAAATAAAGTTTTGCAAGGTCTTAAAAACTACGAAGCGTTAGGTCTTTATAGTTATCTCATTAGCCTCCCTCCTGGTTGGGAATTATACAAAGATCAACTTAGGAAGCGATCTAATATTGGGCGAGACAAACTTAATAAACTTTTAAAAATCCTACAAAATCATGGTTTAATTGTGATCAAAAGAATGCGTTGTCCGAATGGAACGCTTGGACATAATGATTTTCGTGTTAAAGATGGGTCAGAATTTGAAATTCCTATTGAAAACAACGATGTATCAACCAGTGACGGAAAACCAGGCACTGGTAACCAGGCACTGGTAAACAGCAGCTATAAAGAAAATAATAATAAATTAAATAAAAATAAAAAAAGCTTTTGCGATTCGAAAGAAAAAAACCCTCCAAAAAAAACCTACGACAACGCCAAAAAACATTCGTGGGCAGATAAACCCAAACCCAAGGCACCCTTAGCTAATGTCGATACGCAATCTAATTCTCATAGAAAATACTCAATAGATTCTGCTTCTCTCGATATTCGTGAACAATATATGACAAAAATCAAACACTCCATCGGGATGAGGGTTTGATTATGTACAAGAATGACTTAAGAGAAGATATTGGATATACAAAGCCCTCTGCTCATCACCAGCCGGACTGGTCTCATAAAGTTTTGAGCAGTAAGAAACATATTTGTCCAACTGTTTCACCAATAATGCAATGGTGGATTGATCAGCAATCTAAATTAGGTGTGGAAGTACACCAAAAACAAAATTCTATATGGGTACGTAAAGAGATCGACAATTTTTTAGGTAAGTAGTAGGGTAGTAAAAAATAATTGAACCTTGGTACCTATATGGCGTTTCCTAAAAGAATTGATTCTAATCAAAATGACATTGTTAAAATTTTAAGGAAGCTTGGTGCTTCAGTTCAGATTCTTTCCAATGTAGGTAAAGGATGTCCAGATTTACTTATTGGTCTTAATGGAAACAATTATTTAATTGAAGTAAAAGACGGTGAAAAATCGCCATCACAACAAAAGCTAACAGATTGTGAGCAATCGTTCTTTTATTCGTGGAAAGGACAAGCTTGCATCATTAACTCGATGCAATCAGCAATAGACTTTATTGCTTCATTGTGAAAATCGCGTTTCTGATTACAAAAAAAAATACTTCCAAAACATCTAGTAACAATCATTCTACTCTTTTACTCAGTACCAGAAAGTACAACAACGGTTGTGCTTCATATCTTTATTAAAATCCCATGATAAAAAATAGTGAGCAAAACAGTGAATCTAAGAGTGAATAGAGTGAACTAAAGAGTGAATAGAGTGAACTAAAGAGTGAATAGAGTGAACTAAAGAGTGAATAGAGTGAACTAAAGAGTGAATAGAGTGAACTAAAGAGTGAA
>Ga0182030_10006000_pt1 | contig 25710 bp, 24 predicted proteins | sample 812S3MmetaG_FD_121299 | JGI IMG/M metagenome (GOLD analysis project Ga0182030, IMG submission 121299) | Permafrost microbial communities from Stordalen Mire, Sweden - 812S3M metaG (Illumina Assembly) | ecosystem: Environmental > Terrestrial > Soil > Wetlands > Permafrost | place: Sweden...
CGCGGCGAATCGAGACCGGCGGGCGCATCCTCGGGCTGCAGCGCGATGGCAGCTTGCAAACTGGACCTCGCCTCCGCGTAGCGTCCCTGCATTTGATAATTGTGGCCGAGATTCAAATGCGCCGGCGCAAAATTCGGATCGACTTGCAGCGCGCGGTGAAGCGAATGCTCCGCCTCATCGAGGCGCTGCAACTTATTCAAGGCCGCGCCGAGATTTTTGTGCGCCTCGGCGTCGCGCGGCAAGAGCCGCACCGAGGTTTGCATCGCATCGATGGCTTCGAACTCGCTTCCTGTCGCCCACAGCATGGCCCCGGATATCTTCCAGCCCGCGCCGTAATCCGGAAAGCGCTTGGTCATCTCGCGGGCAAGCGGCAGTGCTTCGTGGAAGCGGGCTTGATTCACCAACGCCATCACGGCGGTTTCCTGGCGCTGAATTGCTGCGCCGTCGGCCGCTGCGCCCCACGGACTCTTCGATTCAAGCCGGAGCGCAAAATCGTCGACCGCTGGGCCCCCAAGACCGTGCTGGCGCGCCAATGACAGCACCTCCGCTGCTTGGGCATTCTCGCCGAGCAATAACAGCGCTTCGAGATACCCCAACCAATAGTCGGCGACTTCCGGTTGAGAGTGCAACGCCGCGAGCAAATGCGACAGCGCATCCTTGGGCCGTCGGCGCTGCACCAACAGCATGCCCAGACAGTGATTGGCGCCCGCATGTGTTGGTTGTGCCTCCAGTATGGACCGGTACATCGGCTCCGCCAGGTCCAATCGACCCTCAATTTGCAGCTGCATCGCGCGCCCGTAGGCATCGTCGGCGGCGGAGGGTTGAATCGTCGTCGGGTATATGGCTGTCATGCAATGTTAAATAGCATGAAGCATGCCAGCGGCGTTGGCTGCATTTGTGACGCAGGACAAGCGCAGCAACGCCATGGGCGCAATTTTCGCCTAAAGAACCCGCCGCGGCACCCGATAAACTCCCCGTGTGTGTCACCGGTTCCGCCCGCTCTAGGCGGGGGAAGTAGACACAGCAATTTGGGCCTAAGACGGGCCGGTGAACATCAACTTTTATCAGGAGCCTTGCAACATGGCATTAACCTTAAATACCAACATCGACTCGCTTACCGCGCAGAATAACCTGACCGGTTCGCAGGCTTTGTTAAATCAGTCCCTGACGCGCTTGTCATCCGGTCTGCGCATCAACAGCGCCGCCGACGACGCCGCTGGTCTTGCGATCAGCCAGGGCTTTTCGACCCAGATCAACGGCACCAACCAGGCGATCAACAACGCCAACAATGCAGTTTCGGAAGCGCAGACCGCCGGCGGCGCGCTGTCCACCATCGTCAACAACCTGCAAAGCATCCGCACCCTCGCCGTCGAAGCAGCCAACGGCTCGAACAGCGCTTCGGATCGCGCGGCGCTCGATTCCCAGGTGCAACAGCAGATCGCGGAAATCACACAGATCGCCCAGCAGACGTCCTTCAACGGCACCAGCGTGCTGAACGGCAGCTCGGGCACGACCGTGTACCAGGTTGGCGCGAATGTCGGCGACACCATTGCAGTGAACCTGACCCAGGGCGTGCAGGCCAACCAGATCGGCCAATACGCGAGCTCGCTGACGACCGCGACCACGACCGCGCTCACCACGGGCGCTCTGACGCTGCAGATCGGCAACAATCCGGTCGTCGCGATCCAAGCGGCCGTCGCCGGTACCAACGCCATTGGACAGGCTGCCGATTCTGCCTACGCCGCTGTGGCCGCGATCAACAATTCGGGCGTCAACGGCCTGACGGCGACCGCCTCAACCTCGGAAACCACGACCGGCGCAGTCGCGGTGGCCGCTACCGGCACCACGGCCGGTACCTACTCGCTGACCATCAATGGTACCAGCGTGTACAACAGCCAGTCGACGACAGCGGGTTTGACCCAGAGCCAGATCGAGACCTCCATCAATGCGGTCTCCACCACGACCGGCGTAACCGCCGCCACTGTCAACGGCAAACTGCAGTTGAGCGCGGCGGATGGCAGCAACATCAACACCGTTGAAGCGTTTACCGGCGGCGGGGCTGGTGGATTGAGCACACAAGGCATTGCAGATGCCGCCTCAACGTCCGGCTTTACCGCGCTGGGTCAGGTGACCTTGCAGGCTTCGAGTGCGATCACGGTCGGCGGTACCGCAGCGGGGGATATCGGTCTCACGGGCGGAGTCATCGCCGCAACGACCGGAACACTGGCATCGGCGAACGTATTGACCGTTGCCGGCGCCAATAACACCATTCAAGCGGTGGACTCAGCGCTGAACACGGTCAGCGCCTTCCAGAGTCAGTTGGGCTCCATCCAGAACCGCTTCACGGCGGCGGTCAACAACCTGACCTCGACGGCGCAGAACCTGACGCAGTCACGCAGCACCATTCAGGATGCGAACTTCGCCCAGGAAACGGCCAACTTGACCCAGGCCCAGGTGCTGGAACAAGCGGGCATCTCGGTGTTGGCACAAGCCAACCAACAGCCGCAGTTGATTCTCAAGCTTTTGGCGTAAGCAACGATACGGTTCGGTAGCGGTAATTGAAACCCAAGGTTCGGGCGACGGCGCCCGAACCTTGCCTACAGGAGGATAGGCCGAAGATCAATTCACACGAATTTTCTAGGTCACCAGTAGGTTAATCACATGGCTAGCGACGGTACTCCCGGAACGCTCACGGGCGTAATTTCGGTGGTAGGAACTCAAGCGTCCGGCGGCAACAGGTTGCCGCAGAACGGCAAGGGCGCGACGGCAACTGCGGCCACGGCAGGCACAGGCAGCATCGGCGCTGCAGCATCGAGCGATGCAAAAAGCACGGTTGCGCCGCGTTCCGACCCGCAATCGCTGGTCAATCAAATCAACAAGCATTTCAATGATTCGGGGCTTCCCGATCAATTCCGAGTGGACCCGGCTTCCGGCAAGTACATTCAACAGATCAATCCGTCCACGGGCGAGGTCGTCGGACAGTACTTGGCGAGCGAGTTCCCGGCCTTGGCGCGCGGCGTTGGAATGTCGGGCCTGCTGATCGACTACACCGCATAAAGACGGCCCCAGAAGATGGGTGCGTCTGCTTAAGTCTGGGTTCCCCCAGCCGATAAATTAGGTACTTGAGACTAGGACATACCGTTACATGAGCTCGAACATATCCAGCACTGCCTCGTCCGCGACGCCGACCGTCACGTCCTCAAGCGCGCCGTCCACAGCGACGAATTCGTCCGCATCCACTCTCAACTCGCTGGTCACTTCCACAGGCATCGGATCCGGGCTCAACATTTCCGCGATCGTCTCGTCGCTGACGAGTGCCTTCGGGGCGGGCCAGCAAAATCAGCTGACCACTCAGTCAGCGGCGCTGGACGCCCAGGTCTCAGGATTCGGTACGTTCACCAGCTCGGTCGACGCACTCAAGACCGCGATTCAGGGCATCGACAACCCAACCGCGCTGGCGGGGTTCGAAGCGACGCTGGGTGATACATCCACCGCGTCGGCGACGGCTGGCGCGGGCGCGGTGGCAGGCAGCTACTCGCTCGCCGTGCAGAATCTCGCCACCGCACAAAATCTCACCTCGGGTCCCCTCGCCAGTCCGACCGACACGGTCGGCATCGGAACGCTGCAGATCAGCGTCGGTTCGGCATCCTCCACGGTGACCATCGACTCGAGCAACGACACGCTGCAGGGAATCGCCAACGCGATCAACTCGGCTCCCGGCAATCCGGGCGTCAGCGCTAGCATCATCAACGCCTCCGATGGTGCGCGATTGGTGCTTTCCGGCACGGCGACGGGTACGTCGAATAGCATCACGGTGGCGGAGACGGACGGCGGTTCGGGATTATCCTCTTTGGTTTACGACCCGTCGAACACGGCCGCTACCTCGGGATTGATGCAGACACAGGCGGCGCAGGACGCGAACTTCACCATCAACGGGTATGCCGCGACCAGTGCCAGCAACGTCGTCACGGGGGTGCTATCCGGCGTGACGTTGGATCTTTTGCAGCCCTCCGCGGTCGCCACACCGGCGGCGGGGACGACGCCGGCCACGTACACACCGACGACTCTGACCGTCAGCCCCGACACCAGCACGGCAGCGACGGCCATCAACGCGTTCGTGACGGCGCTGAACAATACGCTGTCCAGTCTCCAGACCCTGACCGCCTACGATCCGACGACGCAATCGGCAGGCCCATTGCAGGGCAACGCCACCGTCGAAGCTTTTCAGAATCAGTTGTCGAACATCCTCGATACGGTGAGGTCGTCGAACACCGGCATCAACTCGTTGTCCGATCTGGGTATTACGGCCAATGCGCAAACGGGTCAATACGATTCGTCAGCGAGCACGTTGTCCAATGCCTTGACCTCGAGTTTGAGCGGGGTGGAAGCCCTGTTGGCCGGACCGAAGGGGATTGCCACCCAGATCAACAGTCTGGTCACGCAGTACACCCAAGCCGGCGGCATCCTTTCCACCGTCAGCAGCGGCCTGCAGACGGGTCTGACGAACATAGCGACGCAGCAGGCTGCGCTGAATGCCGAACTGGTCACCTATTCGGCCACGTTGACCACCCAATACAACGCGATGGACGCGGCCGTAGCCTCGCTCAAAGAAACGCAAACCTATCTCACCGCCGAATTCAATCCGACCTCGAGCTCGAGCAGTTCTACGAGCACGAGCAGCTTGAGCGCGGGCAACACGAACACCTAAAGAGCTAACTGTTTTATGATGCAAACTCGACATGGGGCGGCCCGGTACAACACGGTGCGCAGCCACGGGCAAGTGGCGGACGCCAGCCCTGCGCGGCTCGTGCAGATCATGTTCGAACACATACTCTCGAACCTCGCGACGGCGCAGGGTTGCATGGGACGAATTCGCGGCAACATGCCGCTGAACGAAGTCGTCATCAAGTGCAAAGCCATGTCCAAGGCGACCCTGCTCATCGGGCACCTGGATGCGACGCTCGACATGAAGCAGGGCGGTCGGATCTCCGAGAATCTGCACAATCTGTACTTGTACGTACTCGGCCAATTGACGACGGCCAACGCCAACAACGACGCGAGGACGGTGAGCGAAGTGGCGAACCTCGTGCGTACCGTCAAGCTCGGTTGGGATAAAATCGTGGCGGACGGCCGATGAACCACGAGGAAGCCATGGCGGTTTTGCAACGCGCCTTGGACCTGTCGGAGCAACTGGCTGCGGTCGCCGATGGCGGCGAGGTGAGTCTGGCCGTCAGCCTCGACGCTGAACGCCTGCAGCTGTTAAAGTCGGCGCGCGCCGCATTGCAGCCGTTGGATGAGCGGAGCCGATCGATCTTACGCGAAATCGCCGTGCTGAATGATCGGACACTCGGGTTGCTGGAGCATCGGCGGCGTGCCAAAGGGCGCGACATGGACATGGCTACGGTGGGCAGGCGCGCGGTCGCCGCCTACGCGAATGTCAGGATGCAGCGCTGATTCGATAACTTCAATTCCGAGGCGGCGACGTGCCAGAGTCATTTCTCGGCGATGGTCTGATGTACGAAGAAGCGCTGCCGCTCGCCTGGACGCCGGGTGCGCTTGTCGAAGGCTTAAGTCTGGCGCGCCTCAACGCTGATAACCAGCAATTGCTCGCCGCAGAAGCCTCGCTCGATGAGGTACGGGTCCACGAGGCCCTCAAAGATGAGTCGCCGGCGTTGCTGCATGAGCTGCAGCGTCTGGAATTCAAAATCAACATCCTGTTACGGCTCACCGCGGAGATCTCGGTGCGTGGCAACGGCCTGCCTCTGCCTGAGCGGGTGCGGTTGACCTCGCATGCGCTGGAATGGTCCGGCGCACGCACCCCGGCACAGGCTGCGACGGGATTGCTGGCGCTGTACATCAATCCCGCGTTGCCGCAGGCGGTGAAGATTCCCTGCGTCGTCGAGAGCAATCGCGCGGTGGACGGCGAGCAGCTGGCGCAATTGCGTTTCGTCGGCTTGAGCGAGGCCGTCGTGCAGTTGCTCGACAAGCTGATCTTCCGACACCATCGCCGGCTCGTGGCGGGCGCACGTCACGCGCCTTGAACGACCTGTCTGCCAAGGGCGCGTGGCAGGCTCGCCCTAAAGTCTGTTAGCACAAAACCTTAAGCCTTTGTTACGGGAACGCCCTACATCGTTTGCGGGGCTTTGCCAACTGCTTTTCCCTCAAGTCGATACGTTAGTATGAACTTAACCCGGACATTGATTGAGCTATGTCAAAGGGTTAGGCGAGATGCTTAAGACGGAACCAGAGATCTGTGCGCTCCGTCACACTTTCACCCGGGAAGGAGTCCCGAATAGTGGTAGATGCCAAAGTAATTGTGATCGAACCTACAGATTCGGAGGGTAGTGTCCTCACGACGCTGTTGCGTTTTTTGGACCTCGAAGCGGTCCACGTTCACGATTTGGCCGAATTGAATTCCTTGCCGCACCGCAACTCGGCCAATTTGCTGGCGGTCATCGTCGGCAAGCAAATCGTAGAAACCCAAGGCGCACCCTTAGTGTCTGCCCTGCGCGCCATGCGCGCACCCTTGCCGGTGATTTATCTGAGCAGCGATGGCTTGCCGAAGATCGCGGAGAGCAGCGGCGATCTGGCATGGCTGCATCTCGAAGTGCCGGTCAAGCAGCGGCGTTTGTCCGCCGTGCTGGACCAAGCGCACAACGTTCGCGGCGGCCATCCCACGCAACCTGGCAACCATCGCTTTCGGCCGAGCGGCACTTCGCGCGCCATGCGCGCCGTACATCGCCTCATCGAACAGGTCGCGCCGTTCGACTCCAACGTGCTCATATTGGGCGAGTCCGGCACCGGCAAAGAAATGGTGGCGCGCCATATTCACGAACTCTCCGGCAGGGCCAACCACCCGTTTGTGCCGGTGAACTGCGGCGCAATTCCGGCCGATCTGTTGGAGAGCGAGTTATTCGGTCACGAGAAGGGTGCCTTCACCGGTGCATTGTCGACTCGCCTCGGCCGTTTCGAATTCGCCGAGGGCGGCACGCTGTTCCTGGACGAGATCGGCGACATGTCGTTGCAGATGCAGGTGAAACTGCTGCGCGTGTTGCAGGAACGAAGCTTCGAGCGCGTCGGCAGCAACAAGACCATGCATTGCAACGTGCGCATCATTGCCGCGACGCATCGCGATCTCGACGCGGCCATCAGTGCGGGGCGCTTTCGCGAAGACCTGTTCTATCGCTTGAACGTGTTCCCGCTGCAGATGCCGCCGTTGCGGGAGCGTCTCGAGGACCTACCGATATTGATCGAGCATCTGGTGCAGCGGCAGGGGCAGGGGCAGGGGCAGGGGCAGGGCGCGGCGCGCACCATTCGCTTGGACAAAGACGCCATGAATTGCCTGGCACGCAACCCGTGGCCGGGCAACGTGCGCGAGTTGGCGAATCTTTTGGAACGTCTGGCCATATTGTTTCCCGCACAGACCATCAGCGCCGCTGATTTGCCGGATCGCTATCGAGGCGCTGCGCCCATGACAGGCGCGATGCCGAGCGTGCGCATCGAGGCTGAAGTGCCGCTGGAAGATCTAGAGCTTGGCGAGGACGAGGTGCTTGGCGAGGATGAGGTGTGCGAATTGGTCGAGGCCGCGGAAGCATCAGCCGGCGCGCCGCTGTACGAAATGCTCGAGGGTCACCTGCCGCACGGCGGCATCGATCTGAAGGACCACCTCTCGGCGATCGAAATCGGACTCATCCGAAAAGCGTTGCTGGAAGCGGACGGCACGGTGGCGGTGGCCGCGCGCCTGTTGCGCATCCGGCGAACCACGTTGGTCGAGAAGCTGCGCAAGTATCGTTTGAGCGCCTGACAATAAATTGACGCCGCTGGTCGGTCGCTGCTCGATTGCAACGTAAGCGGTTGATAGGCGGGACAAATACCGGTAAGGCACAGAAGTTGCTTTCTCTCACCGGCATGGCAGCCAACAAAATCGAGCTGATCGAAAACCGTCGCGCCGAACTTCAGGCGGCATTCCATGCCTTTGGCTCCGTTTCCGAGCAATTGTCTGGAGCGTTCGACTCGCTGCGAACCCAAGTGGCGCAGTTGCGGGCCGAGTTGGGCGAGGCACATGCCGGCAAGGAGCACCTCGCCGCGCGTCTGTCGGCACTGATCAAAAGCTTGCCGGGCGGCGTGCTGGTGCTCGACGGTACCGGGCTGATTCAGGAAAGCAATCCGGCGGCGGCCCACTTGCTGGGCGAGCCGTTGCTCGGGTTGCGCTGGACCGCGGTTCTGGCGCGCGCCGCGCTCAATCCGCGCGCCAACACGGAACTGGTGGAGCTGCGCAGCGGCAAGTTCGTCAACATCTCGCAAAGCAGCTTGGCCAGCGGTGGAGACGTGGTGCTGCTTACCGATGTGACCGAGTCACACATGATGCAGGTGTTGCTGGCGCGTCAGCAGCGGTTGCTCACCATGGGTGAAATGGCGGCGGGACTCGCACATCAGATTCGCACGCCGCTTGCGGCTGCGCTGCTGTATGCCTCGCAGATGACGCTGGCCGAGCGCCCGCAGGCCGATACGGCGCGTTGCGCGGCCAAGACCGTCGATAACTTGAAGCAGCTGGACAAGCTGGTCACCGACATGCTGGCGTTCGCGCACGGCGGCAACGCGCGCGAGTTGGTGAGCGTCAGCGCGCTGCTGGAACAGGTGGCGCAATGGCTGCGTCCGGCGCTGCGTACCGGGGTACGCCTGACCATCGGCACCCGGGCACCGAATCTGATGGTACGCGCCAATGCGCCTTCCTTGGTTTCGGCCGTGCTGAATCTTGCCACCAACGCACTGCAGGCAGCGGCTGCGACCCTCGATCTGCAACTGCTGGCGCGCCTCGGTACCGATGGCCGCGCCCAGATCATCGTCAGCGACAACGGTCCGGGTGTGCCGTTGAAAATTCGCGAAAGAATATTCGAGCCGTTCTTCACGACGCGCGCGCGCGGCAACGGCATCGGACTATCCATCGTCAAATCAGTGGTCGAAGCGCACGGCGGGTGCGTCCACTTGGCGGAATCGCGCGTCGGCGCCACTTTCGTCATCGAACTTCCGGCAGAGGGCAAGGCATGAACAAGGCAAATGAATCGATTCTGGTGGTCGAAGACGATGCGGCATTACGCGAGGCGTTGTTGGATACGCTGCGCGCCGCGGGAATATCGGCACTTGCGGCGCCCGACGCGCCGACCGCGCTGCAATTGCTGGGAAGTGAGGAAATCGCTTTGGTGATTTCCGATGTGCAAATGCCGGGTCCGAACGGCTATGAGCTGCTTACCTCGATCAGACGCCTGCGGCCGGATCTACCCGTGGTATTGATGACCGCCTTCGGAACGGTGTCCCAGGCGGTGGCGGCCATGCGCGAAGGCGCCACCGACTACATCGTCAAGCCGTTCGATGCGCAGGCACTAATCGACATGGCGCGACGCCAGCTGGCGGCCCGCGTCGCACCCCGCGACTTGATCGCGGCCGATCCGGAGTCGCGGCGTCTAGTGTCCCTGGCGCGCAAGATCGCCGAGAACGACGCCACGGTGCTGATCACGGGAGAGAGCGGCACCGGCAAGGAAGTCTACGCGCGCTTCATCCGCGACAATTCAGCACGCGCAGCCGCGCCGTTCGTGGCGATCAATTGCGCCGCGATACCGGAGAATATGCTGGAGGCGAGCCTATTCGGTTATGAGAAGGGAGCCTTCACGGGCGCTTCGTCGGCACATGCCGGAAAGTTCGAGCAGGCGCAGGGCGGCACCCTGCTGCTCGACGAAATCTCCGAAATGGATCTCGGGCTGCAGGCCAAGATTTTGCGCGTACTGCAGGAACGCGAGGTAGAGCGGCTCGGCGGCAATCGCACCATATCCTTGGATGTGCGCGTCATCGCCACATCGAATCGCGATCTGCCCGAAGAAGTACGCGCCGCGCGCTTTCGCGCCGATCTCTATTATCGACTGAACGTGATGTCGCTCAGGCTGCCGGCGCTGCGCGAGCGGCGCGGCGACATCCTGCCGTTGGCGCAGCGTGCCATGCAGTCCTGCGCGCGTCCGGGAACGGCGGCATTGACTCTGTCGGCAGGCGCGCAGAGCAAGCTGCTGCAATATGACTGGCCAGGCAATGCGCGCGAGCTCACCAACATCGTGCAGCGCGCAGCATGGCTCGCCGTCGGCGGCTGCATCGATGACAAGGATTTGGAAACAGGGACGGGCGCCGGGACGGCGGCGCCCGCAGCGCTGCCGGCGAGTGCCGTGGCAATGCCCGCGCCGCTGCAAGCGGGCCTGGATCAGGGGCTGAAGGAGCGCGAACGCGAATTGATCCTGGCGACGCTGCGCATCACGGGCGGCAGCCGCAAACTTACCGCAGAGCGCTTGGGAATCAGCCCGCGGACATTGCGCCACAAGCTGCAGCAACTCAAGGCCGCCGGTGTGGCGGTGCCGCGCGTGCACGATCAACAGTTTTTGACGGCCTGAACCATGAGCAGCCTACAGATTCAACAGGTATTGGCGGAGATGCGTGCGCTGCAGGCTCGTGCTTCCGGAACTGCCGAAACGACGGGTGTCGGCGTGCCGACCGCCGGTGCGCAGTCCTTGGACTTCGCGAGTCTCTTGAAGGGCACGGTGGATCACATCGCTACCATGCAGAATCAAGCGACCTCGCTGGCAGAGTCGTACGAGGCCGGCGACAAGAGTGTGGATCTCACCAAAGTGATGCTGGAAGTGCAAAAAGCCGGACTCGCGTTTCGCGCCATGACCGAGGTGCGCAACAAGCTGGTCGACGCCTATACGCAAGTAATGCAAATGTCGGTCTAAGACGGCCGCGAGGATTTGAATCATGGCTAGTATCGTTCCTGTGCCGACGCCGGCGCCGACGCGCAGCCTGCTGGACATCCCGGGAGTCAAGCAGGTTGGCCTGCTGGCGGGCGTCGCCGCGGCGGTGGCAGCCGCGATCTGGCTGGTTCTTTGGTCGCAGGGCCAGAATTACACCGTGCTGTATGGCCAGCTGTCGGAGCGCGAGAGCGGCCAGGTCATGGATGCTCTGACGGCGGCCGGTATCGAGTTCAAACTCAATCCTTCCGGCGCGGTGTCGGTGCCCGAAACCAAGGTGCAGGAAGCGCGCATTCGGCTCGCGAGCCAGGGGCTGCCGCAGAGCGATTCGATGGGAATCGAATTGATTCAAAAGGACGCAGCGTTCGGGACCAGCACCCTAATGGAGAGCGCTCGGTATCAATCGGTGTTGGAAACCGAATTGGCGCGCACAATCGTCAAGGTGCAAGGCGTACAGAGCGCGCGCGTACACCTGGCGCTACCCAAGCCGTCGGTCTTCTTGAGCGATGCGCGCAAGGCCACGGCCTCGGTGATGCTGCAGCTGTATCCGGGACGGCGCTTGGAACCGGGACAGGTGGCGGCCATCGTGCACCTGGTGGCTTCGAGCGTGCCGGAGCTTTCCGCCGGCGACGTGACCTTGGTGGATCAGGCGGGTTCGCTGCTGAACGCGCCGGACGAGAGTGCTGAGGCGGCGGCCAGTACTCGTCAATTCGAATACACGCGCAAGCTGGAGGAAAGTTATCAGCGGCGCATCGTCGAGCTGCTCGAGCCGTTGGTTGGACCTGGGCGGGTACGTGCGACCGTGACTGCAGATCTGGATTTCACCGTCAGTGAATCGACCCACGAAAATTACGATCCGCAGAAGACCGCGGTGCGCAGCGAACAGACGAGTCAAGAGAGCCGCAAGAGCGGTGATGGCGCCGAGGGCATTCCCGGTGCACTCAGCAATCAACCGCCGGGCACGTCCGGCGCGCCGATCATCCCGGGCGCCGCGACGCCAGGCAATCCAGGACCTGCAGGTCAGACCACTGCCGCCGGCAGCGGTCCGACTTCCACCGCGCAGCGCAGCACCCGCAATTTCGAAGTGGACCGTGTGCTGTCCTATACCAAACAACCGGTGGGAAATTTGAAGCGCCTGAGCGTTGGTGTGGTGCTGGATGACTGGCAGAAGGTGGACGCCACCGGCAAGGTCACCAGCAGTCCCATGACCGATACCGACATCAAGCGTTTCTCGCAATTGGTGAAGGAGTCGATCGGCCTGAAAGATGACCGCGGCGATCAGATCAACGTGCTCAATCAGGCCTTCAAGGGCAACGACCCCATCCCCACTGTCGAGGGCCCGCCGCTTTGGCAACAGCCGTGGGTCACGCAGTTGGCCAAGCAGATCGTCGGCGCCGCGCTGGTGCTGGTGGTCGCTCTGCTGGTGCTGCGGCCGCTGATGAAGTCCCTGACCAAGGGCGCGCTGCGCGCCGGCGCCGCGGGCGAAAGCGGCGCCGATGTCGCGGGCGACAAGGTCAGCCTGTCCAAGCAGAACGCAAACGCCATAAAACTCTCTCCCAGCTTTGAGCAGCAAATCGCAGCGGCGCGAACCTTGGTGGGACAGGATCCTCGGCGTGCAGCGCAAGTCGTAAAGGATTGGGTCGCTGCGGATGGCTAACACCTCCGATGAAATTCCAGGAACTCAGCGCGCCGCCATATTGCTGATGAGTTTGGGGGAGCAGGACGCCGCCAATTTGCTCAAGCAATTGGACGCGAAGGACGTCCAAAAGCTTGGGCTAGCCATGGCGGAGCTGAAAGAAATCTCGCGCGAACAAATGACCTCGGTGCTGGAGAAGTTCATCGGCATCGCCGATGCCAAGTCCAATATGGCCAGCGGTTCCACGGAGTATGTGCGCCGCGTCTTGACCCAGGCGGTCGGCAAACAGAAGACCGACATGTTGCTCGACCGCGTCTCGACCGGTCAGACCGGCCAGGGCATCGAGTCCCTGAAGTGGATGGAGGCCAAGGCGGTGGCGCAAATCATCAGCGGCGAGCACCCGCAAATCGCCGCGATCGTGCTCGCGCATCTGGAGCCGGAACAGTCGGCCTCCATCATGCCGCTGCTCAGCGAGGAGCTGCGCACCGAGGTGTTGATGCGCATCGCGTCGCTCAACGAGGTACCGCAGACGGCGCTGAACGAACTCGACCAGTTGGTGGAGAAACAGGCGAATGTCGCTCCTCCCGTGCCGCTGCGCCGCGTCGGCGGCGCACGCACCGTGGCGAACATCTTGAATTCCATGGAGCGCAACCAGAGCGGCGCAGAACTCGGCAAAATCGAAAAGGCCGACAGCGAGATGCATCAAAAGATCAAAGATCTGCTGTTCATCTTCGATAACCTGCTGGACGTGGACGACCGAGGCATCCAGGCGCTGCTGCGCGAAGTGAGTTCCGATACCTTGGCCGTGGCGTTGCGCGGCGCCGAGCCGGATGTTCAGGAAAAGATCCTCAAGAACATGTCGAAGCGCGCCGCGGAGATCCTCAAGGACGACATGGAGGCACGCGGCCCGGTCAAACTGGCGGACGTCGAGGCCGCGCAAAAGGAGATCATCGTGATTGCGCAGCGTTTGGCCGAGGAAGGCACGATCAGTCTTGGCGGCAAGGGCGAGGGCGAGTTTGTCTGACGCGGGCGGCAAACCTGACCCGAAGGTGTCGCTGTGGACCGCCCCGGCGATGGACGACACGGCGCCCGGTGCCAAATTGGCGACCGTCGGCGGCTTGGTGGATTTGCAGGCGGAAGCACACAAGGAAGCATTTCAGCAGGGCCTCGAAGAGGGCCGCCAGGCGGGCCGCGCAGAGGTGCGCGCGCAGGTGGAGCGCCTGTCCGGTATGTTCTACGATCTTGCCAAACCCTTCGAGATTCTGGATGCGGAAGTGGAACGCGAATTGCTGACATTGGCCCTGGCGCTGGCGCGCCAGATCGTGCGCCGCGAACTGAAGACCGATCCGACGCAGATCATTGCCATCATCCGTGAAGCGATTGCGGCGCTGCCGGTGGCTGCCCGCGAGGTGCGCGTACACCTGCATCCCGAGGATGCCGCCGTGGTGCGCGAAAATCTCGCGCCCACCGAAAGCGAGCGAGCCTGGAGCATAATCGAAGATCCGGTAATGGCCCGCGGCGGGTGTCAGATCACCACCACCACCTCACGCATCGATGCGCGTCTCGAAACCCGTCTGGGCAGCATCCTGAGCGAACTGCTTGGCACCGAGCGCCAAGGGGAATCCGGCCGAGGCGGTACGTGAGCGCCGCCACGGCGCGGCCGCGGCCCAAGAGATGGGCCGCGGCGCTGGTGGAGGCGCGCGCTCGCGTGGCGCGCGCCTCGGAAGTCATCGTCGAGGGCACGCTGAATCGCATGGTGGGCATGACGCTCGAGGCCGTCGGCTGCGAAGCGGCGGTGGGTGGTCGCTGCTTGGTGGATACCGCCGAGGGCAAGCAGATCGAAGCCGAGGTCGTGGGCTTTGCGGGCGACAAGTTGTTTCTCATGCCTACCGGCGACATACGCGGCGTCATGCCGGGAGCGCGCGTCATACCGATACGTGGCGAGTCGCCGGTGCTGGTCGGCGACGGCTTGTTGGGCCGGGTGCTGGACGGCGCCGGCCGCCCGCTCGATGGCATGGGCGAACTGCGCTGCACGGATCGCGTGTCGTTGGCCGGCGAGCCCTTGAATCCCTTGATGCGTCGCGCGATCCGCGATCCGCTCGATGTCGGCGTGCGCTCCATCAATTCGTTGCTGACAGTCGGCGGCGGGCAGCGCATCGGACTGTTCGCCGGGTCCGGCGTCGGCAAGTCGGTATTGCTGGGCATGATGACGCGCTACACCAAGGCCGACGTCACGGTGGTGGGGTTGATCGGCGAACGCGGCCGCGAAGTGCAGGATTTCGTCAGCAATACACTCGGCCCCGATGGCATGCGCCGCGCCGTCGTCGTGGCGACGCCTGCGGACAATCCGCCATTGATGCGCTTGCACGGTGCCTGGCTGGCCACCTCGATCGCCGAATATTTTCGCGATCGCGGCCTCAAGGTACTGTTGCTGCTCGATTCATTGACGCGCTTCGCGCAAGCGCAGCGCGAGATCGCCCTGGCGATCGGCGAACCGCCGGCGACCAAGGGCTATCCGCCCTCGGTTTTCGCGCGGCTGCCGCAACTGGTGGAACGTGCCGGCAACAGCGATCGCGGCGTCGGCTCCATCACGGCTTTCTACACGGTGCTGGTCGAGGGTGACGATCAGAACGATCCCATTGCCGACGCGGCGCGCGCCATATTGGATGGTCACATCGTGCTGTCGCGGCGCTTGGCCGAATCCGGTCTGTATCCCGCGATAGACGTTGAAGCATCCATCAGTCGCGCGATGCATCAAATTGCCACGCGCGAGCAACTCGATCTGGCGAACCGTTTCAAGCAGGTCTATTCCACTTATCAACAGAATCGCGATCTCATCACCGTTGGGGCATACAAGCGCGGCACGGACGCGCGGGTCGACATGGCAGTGGAACAATGGCCGAAGATCCTGGAATTCTTGAGGCAGGACATGTACGAGCCGGTAGGAATTGCCCGCAGTTACTCGGATCTGAAGCAACTCGTGACGCAGTTCTCAGCGCCACCGGCCGCAACAGTTCGATAGTGCACAGCTCATGAGAAAATCCAAACGCTTCCAGCCGATTCACGAAATCGCCTCGACATCCGCCAAGGATCTGAGTCGTGAAATGGGTGAGGCCCACGCTAAGGTCGCGGACCTCGAAAAACAGTTGCAGCAGCTTGAATCCTATCGGGATGAATATGTCCGCAATTCCACCCAATCCGGCGGTGCGATCGATGCGGTAAAGCTGCAGAATTATCGTTCGTTTCTCGAGCGCTTGGGAGAGGCCATGCGCCAGCACGCAAAATCGCTGGAAGCGGCGCGCGCCGAATACGAAAAACGGCGTTTGGTATGGAGCGAAAAGCGCATCGAAGCAGAGTCGTTGAGCAGAGTCGTGGATCGATTCCGCAAGGAAGAGCAGTACGCGGCCGACGCGCGCGAGCAGCGCGACGGCGATGAGGCCGCCATGCGCGTGGCGTTCATCGCGCGCAGGGATGCGAACAACCAGTAGTGCTATCCTTGCGCATGGAAGGTGCTTGTCCCGGCTTCGTCCCGGTTCCGTTAGCGGAACTCACCGCGGAACTCTTGCGTGCCGTGGTCGAGTCCTTCGTGCTGCGCGAGGGCACCGATTACGGCGATAGGGAATTGTCGCTGGATGAAAAGGTGGCGCGGATGATTGCGCAATTGAAGAATGGCGAAGCCAATATCGTCTTCGATCCCGAGTCCGAGAGCGTAACGATACTGCCCGGGCGGTGGCGTGCGCCGCAAGGCACCTAGCCCTAGCTGGGCAATAGACACACGATCAGCACCACCGCCACCATGACATCCGAGACCATGGCGGCGTTCTCGTTGCGGTTGCGTGCCTTGTGCAGAAAATGGTTTACGCCCGCGAGGCCATAAAATACCGAGCCGGCGATCGCCGCCGGCATCAGCCATCCGGGTGAGATGAGGCTGCCCGCGGCGATGCAGCCGATCGCCGTATTAGCGAATCCAAGTTCCCGCACCAATAAGTTGGAATCCTGGCTCTTGATGCCCAGAATCACCTCCGCCGTGTAGCGCGGCTGGATGATCTGGCGCAGCCCGGCAACCAGCAAGCGCACCCCGACGGCCCAGAAGACGAACCATTTGAGAAGTATGCTGAAGGCAAATATCCCCTGATTGGACTGGAATACTTCGAATATCGTGCAGCCGATCGGCGCCACGAACATCAGCGCGACGACCATGAAAACATACATGCGGCTTCTCCTTACGCCGGCGGCGCTGAAGCACATTTGCTCAGCGCCGCGTCGATAGGAATGCGCGAGACGGTGCCAGCGTCGTAATCAGTCAGCCAGATGGCGCCGAAGCCCAGGCCCAGTGAATCGCCGCCGGGGCCGGCCCATTGGCACTTGAGCTGCTTCGATTTTGCGTCGATCACCGAGAGCGGCATCTTCGGCATCGTGCTCCAGACCAAACCGCCGTCGAATTTGATGTCGCCGCCGTGGCCGGGTGTCCGTAGGGCGATGCTGGTCGTGATGTGCGTGTGCGCATCAATGCGCGTCACGGTGCCGTCGCCTTGATTTAGCGTCCAAATCGCTCCGCCGCCGCTCGTGAGGAATCTCGGGTTAGGCCCGGTCGTGACAACGGCCCGCACCTGCAGCGATGCTGTATCGACTCCCGTAAGGCGCGAACCTTCGGCCTGCGATACCCACACGGTGCCCGCACTGTAGTGAGGGTTATAAGAGCCCGCGGCGATCGGAACCGTCGCGCGAACCGCTCCGTTATGGGGATCGATTCGCACCAGGCTGCCGTGCTGATCGGTGACCAACCACACCCCTTGCTCATCCACTGTGACGCCGGCCTCGGCCGCCGCCGCGCCAACGTCGAAGGTGGCGATGAGCCGGCTGCTGGCCAGGTCCACTTTCGCGAGCGACGGAGCGGCCGTACACATGGGAATCCACAAACTGCCAAAGCCCATGGCGAGACCAGCACAGGGTGCGCCCGGCAAAGCCACAGCGGCGACCACGCGATTGGTTTTCGGATCGATGCGGTGCACGGCAAACGGCCCGGTGCTGCCCACCCACACCGCGTCCGAGCCGATGGCGACCCAATCGGCGGTTTTACCGAGCGCTAGAGTCGCGGTCGGGATGAGTTCGGAGATGGATCGTGGTACCAAAGTGGCGGACTCCGTCGGTGCGACCGCGCTCGTCATTAGAAAAACGAATACGAATGGGCAGTGCGTGTTGCAGATTACAGCCGATCTCATGCGCTCAGTATGGACTAGCGTGGTGGCATATAACATCATCGCGGATATGGAAGCTCAAACAACAAAACCCTGCCTCCTTTGCGTCCTCGCGGCGCTTGTGGTCGGCACCGGCGCACATGGCGCCGATCCAGGCGCACCCGTGACAGAACAGATACCGGTTACCGACACTTATCACCAGGTGCCAGTCACCGATCCTTATCGTTGGCTGGAAAACGGCGAAGATCCCAAAGTTCGCGCCTGGAGCGAAACTCAAGATGCGCACGCGCGAAAATATTTGGATGGCTTGCCGCAGCGCGCGGCAATCTACGATCGGCTCTATGCACTGGTCTCCGCCACCTCCAGTTCCTACCGCGGCCTGCAGGCCGTCGGCGACGTGGTATTTGCCTCCTACACACAGCCCCCGAAGCAGCAGGCCATGATCGCGATGCTCGGCAACGATCTCGCACTGGCCGCAGCGCGCGTGATCGTGGATCCGAACAGCATCGATCCCAAGGGCACGACTGCGATCGATTGGTTCGTCGCCTCGCCGGACGGCAAGTGGCTGGCGGTATCGATGTCGGAGAACGGCAGCGAAGTCGGTTCGCTGCACCTGTTCGAGGTGGCGTCGGGCAAGCAAGTAGGGCCGGTCATTCCGCATGTGCAATACCCGACCGGCGGCGGCAGCCTCGCCTGGCGTGCGGACAGCGAGGCCTTTTGGTATACGCGCTACCCGGGAGCGGAGCGGCCGGCCCAGGAACAACGATTCTTCCAACAGATTTATTTCCACAAGCTCGGCGAGGCTGCCGCGCGCGATACCTACGTGCTCGGCAAGGAATTTCCCAAAGTCGCGGAAATTGCACTGAGTACGCGCTTCGATCCGGACATCGTCCTGGCTTCCGTGGCGAACGGCGATGGCGGTGAATTCGCGCACTATTTGATCGATGTCCACGGCGCGCGCCAAATTACGCACTTCGAGGATAAGGTGGTGTGCGCCAGCGTCGGCCAGGATGGGGCCGTCTATTTGGAATCGAGAAGGGACGCACCCCACGGAAAATTGCTGAAGCTCGACCCGGGCGTCACCGAACTGGGCCGCGCCAAGCTTTTGATACCCGAATCCGACGCCGTGATGGAAGTGGGCGGCGAGTTCGGCGGCGAGCCCCTCGTCGTTACATCGCACGCGATTTATGTTCGCGAGCTCATCGGCGGACCGTCTCGGGTGGCGATATACGATCACGCGGGCGCTTCGATCGGAATGCTGCCGCTGCCGGATCCCGCAACGGTGAGCGAGGCAGAGCCGCTCAGCGACGGTTCGATCGTCTACTCCGTGGCCACCTACCTGCAGCCGCCGTATTTTTCGCGCTACTCCGAGAAGTCGGCCTCGGTGGCATCGACCCCGCTGGCGCAAACCAGCCCGATATCCTTCGCGGATACGGAAGTCGTGCGCGAGTTCGTCAAATCCAAAGACGGCACTTCGGTGCCGATCAATATCATGCGGCGTAAGGGAACCCGGCTGAACGGTCAAAATCCTGTGCTGTTATACGGCTACGGCGGCTACGGCATCAGTGAGACGCCGCAATTTCTCGGCGCGATGGTGCGCCTATGGCTCGACGCGGGGGGCGTATATGTCGTTGCCAGCCTGCGCGGCGGCGGCGAGTTCGGCGAGAGCTGGCACGCACAGGGTGCGCTCACGCACAAACAGAACGTGTTCGACGATTTCATTGCGGCAGCCGAACATCTGATCGATGAGAACTATACGACGCGCGACCGGCTGGCAATCATCGGCGGCAGCAACGGCGGGCTGCTGATGGGTGCCGTCCTGACGCAGCGTCCGGAGTTGTTCCACGCCGTCGTGTCGCTGGTGGGCATCTACGACATGTTGCGCGTCGAGCTCGGTTCCAACGGTTCCTTCAATGTCACCGAGTTCGGCACGGTGAAAGATCGCGATCAGTTCAACGCCATGTACGCCTATTCGCCCTACCATCACGTCAAGGACGGCACAAAATATCCTGCCATCTTCATGCAGACGGGCGCCACCGATGGCCGTGTGGACCCGGCGCATTCGCGCAAGATGATCGCGCGCCTGCAGGCAGCGACCGCCTCGGGCAAGCCGGTGTATCTGAGCATCAATTCGCACGCCGGCCACGGAATCGGCAGTGCACTGTCGATCCGTGTGAATCAGCAAGCGGATCGCCTCAGCTTTCTGTTCGATCAATTGAACATGAAACTGTCGCAGCAATGAGCTTCAAGACCTGGTTGTTGTTTTTAACCATGGAAAGCGCGCTGTCGCTGTCGCCCGGTCCGGCGGTGTTCTATGTCGTGTCGCAAAGCACGCGCGGCGAATTGCGGCGCACTCTCGCCGCCACCGCCGGAATTTTGAGCGCCAACGGCATTTATTTCATTCTGTCCGCGACGAGCCTCGGTGCCATCATTGCGGCGAGCGCGCGCTTCTTCGCCATCGCCAAGTGGGTGGGCGCCGCCTATCTGGTATATCTTGGCGTTCGAGCCCTGCGCTCAGCCGGCATGTCGCACTCTGTGACCTTGCGGCCCGGCGCTGCGACGGACCAGAGCCTGCGGCGCGTATATGTCGGCGCATTGACGCTGCAATTGGCCAACCCTAAGGCACTGTTGTTTTTTCTGGCGCTGTTGCCGCAGTTCATCGATTTGAAGTCAGCAGTGGTGCCACAAATGCTGATTTTAACGGCTACCTCGATGATCCCTGAATTCTTCATATTGCTGGGATATGGGTGGCTGGCTAATCGTGCGCTGCGCGCATCGGTGCGATTCGGCGTGAGCGGCCGCATGAACCGCTGGCTAGGATGGATCGAGGCTGCGGGATTGCTCGGCTGCGCGACATTGGTATTGAAGTTCGATCGCGGGGATTAAATTATGAAAATCGGGACAGGGCCGATCTGGCTGGCGGCCGTTGGCTGCGCGTGCGCGCTGAGCGGCGCCGCGGCACAGAATGCGCAGGACGAGCGACCGCTGCACCGCTACCTGAGTGTGGTGATCTCGCCGAACGCTGAGTACGTCGCGGCCGTGGAGGGTGACTCGCCCTTGGGCGGCTTGGCGTTGCCGCTGCGGGATCTGGTCATACGGAGGGTGCGCGACGGCGCGGCGGTAACCGTTCCCATGCCGTGCGGTCGTGTGCAGGAGTGCTGGCCGGAGACCCCTGCGTGGAGTCCCGACAGCAAGCGCCTGAGTTTCGTGTTACGCGCGCCGGGCAGCCACGCGCGAACGCTGTACAGTGTAGCCACGGATGGCTCCGGGCTGACAAAGCTCCTCGGTTTCAACGGCACGCTCAAGAATCTGCGCTATTTGCCGGACGCCCGCTTAAGCATGCTCGCGACCGAAAATGCGCTCAAAGAAGTCGGTGCCACCGAAGCGGGTGCGCCGATTGCGGGCGACCTGGACGCGCCGCCGCCGGAGCAGCGAATCGCGTTGCTGGAGCATGGAGCGCTGCATTTCGTGTCGCCGCCCGATTTATATGTGTACGAATACGATTGGCGGCCTGGCGGCAAAGGTTTTGTCGGCACTGCGTCGCCCGGCGACGGCGACAACAATTGGTGGACGGCGAAGCTATACGCGTTTCCCGAAAGCGATGCAGCGGCGCGGGTCATTTACTCGCCCATCGACAATCGCCAACAATTGGCCGCTCCCAAGGTCTCGCGCGACGGTGCGACGGTAGCGTTCATTGCAGGGATCATGAGCGACTTCGGTTCGACAGGCGGCGATGTCTTTACCGTGAGTTTGAACGGCGGCACCGCAGTCAATGTGACACCGATGATGCATGCATCCGCAAGCAGCGTCGATTGGCGCTGTGACGGTCACCTGCTGGCCGAATTGCTGGCGGGCGACCAGCTGCAATTCGTGGATCTTGGGTCGGGAGCTCGGCCGGCGGCTGCGCAAGTACTCTGGAGCGGCGCGGAATCCCTGGGCTCCCGCGCCGCGAGCATCTCCACGGCTTGCCCGTCGGGCGTCACCGCCGATGAACATCAGTCCTTCGTGTCGGCGCCAGAGATAGAGACCGGCAGCGTCGGCCATTGGCGCAATTTGACCGCGCTCAATGCCGGCATGACTGCGGTCGCAACAGTGCAGAGCATTTGGTGGAAGAACGACGGCTTCGATGTGCAGGGCTGGCTGCTGTTGCCGCTCAACACCAACGGCAAGAGGCCTACCATAGTCACCGTTCATGGCGGTCCGGCTGCGGCTGCTACGCCGGATTTCATCGCTCGCGGCTCCTCGCCGCTGCTGGAACATGGCTATGCGATATTCCGACCCAATCCGCGCGGTAGCTACGGCCAGGGCGAGCAGTTCGCCCGCGCCAACGTGCGTGATTTTGGATATGGAGATCTACGGGATATCTTGACCGGCATCGATGCCGCCGCGAAGGTCGCGCCAATCGATACGGACCGCTTGGGATTGACCGGCGGCAGCTATGGCGGATTCATGACCATGTGGGCCGTGACGCAGACCAACCGCTTCAAGGCCGCCGTGGCCGCCGCCGGCATCAGCGATTGGCTGTCTTACTACGGAGAGAACGGCATCGACGCGTGGATGATTCCCTACTTCGGTGCCTCGGCCTACGACGATCCCGCAGTGTATGCGCGATCCTCCGCAATCAATTATATGCACAACGTCAAGACGCCCACGTTCGCCTGGGTTGGCGAGCGCGACATCGAGTGCCCATCGACGCAGACCCAGGAGTTCTGGCACGCGATGAAAGCCATGAACGTGCCTACCTCCATCATGATTTATCCGGGCGAAGGCCATGGATTGCGCGACCCCGACCATATTGCAGACTCCCGTGGCCGCGCACTGGCTTGGTTCGATAAATACCTGAAGTGAACAACATGCGTGCACCCTGCAGCCTCAAAGCGCTGAGCTTGATTTTTCTTCTTCTCGCAGCCGCCTACGGGCCGACCGCGAGTGCCGCGTCCAGCGGGTTCGACATCATCATTACCCATGGCCACATCATCGATGGCACAGGTTCGCCATGGTATGAGGGCGACGTCGGGATAATGAATGGACGCATCGCGGCGATCGGTAATCTCTCAGGCGCGGGACGCAAACAAACCGTGGACGCCCACGGCATGGTGGTGGCGCCCGGCTTCATCGACATGCTGGGACAGTCCGAGTACGCCGTCTTGGTCGATCCGCGTCTGCCGTCGAAAATTTTTCAGGGCATCACCACCGAGATCACCGGTGAAGGCGACTCGGTTGCCCCGGTCAATGCGACCATCCTCAAGGAGAATCAGGATAAGTACGCGCACTACGCGATTACCCACGATTGGCGTGATTACCAAACTTATTTTGCGCGACTGAAGAAACAGGGCCTCGGCATCAATGTCGGCGACTATGTCGGAGCGGCCACGGTGCGCGAAATGGTGCTGGGTTATGGCGATCGCCAGCCATCGGCGGATGAGCTCAAACGCATGCAGGGCCTGGTTGCGGATGCCATGCAACAAGGCGCGCTGGGCCTATCGACGGCGCTGCAATATCCGCCGGCGCCATACGCGCATACCGAGGAATTGATCGCCTTGGCGCAAACGGCGGCACAGTTCGGCGGCATCTACGCGACTCACATGCGCAGCGAAGGCGACGCCGAAATGGCGGCGCTCGAGGAGACGTTTCGTATCGGCAAGGAAGCGCACATTTCCATCGAGATCTTTCATCTCAAGGCTTCCGGTAAGTCCAATTGGGGCACTGCCCCGCTGGTCATCAATGCCATTGAGGCGGCACGCGCGCAGGGAATCGATGTGGCGGCCGACACCTACGCATACACCGCCTGGGAAAATAATTTATCTGCCTTCATCCCGCCCTGGGCCCATGACGGCGGCAATGCAGCGCTGGTGGTGAGGCTCAAGGATCCGGCGATGCGCGCACGCATCCGCGAGGAATTGAATATTCCCTCGAAAGATTGGGACAACGAGTGGCTGGCCATCAAGGGTCCACAGGATATTCTCATCACCGCTGTCATCAACAAGGAGTTGCGCAAGTATCAGGGCAAGCGCCTCAGCGAGATCGCGGCCGAATGGCATGAGGATCCGATCGATGCCATTTGCGATTTCCTCATCAGAGATCAAGCCGGCAGCAGCGTCGCGGTGTTTGGTATGGACGAGCCTGACGTGCGCCTGATCCTGCAGCAACCCTGGGTGGCCGTCGACAACGACGCATCCGGCGCATCGACCGAGGGGCTGTTGGCCCAGGAACATCCACACCCGCGGGCTTACGGTGCTTTTCCGCGCATCCTGCGCAAGTACGTGCACGAAGAGCACTTGCTGACTCTGAGCGACGCCATCCGCAAATTCTCAGCGCTGCCCGCGCAGCGCGAACATCTCGCCGACCGCGGTGTGTTGAAATTGGGAATGTGGGCGGATGTCGTGGTGTTCGATCCAAACTCCATCCACGATGAGGCCACCTACGAGGACCCCAACCGCTTGGCAGTCGGGATGCAGTATGTGCTGGTCAACGGCGTGCCGGTCATCAGCCAGGGCAAGATGACCGGCGCGCTCCCCGGCCAGGTGCTGCACGGTCCGGGATACACGGGGCACTAGCCCTTGGTGGGCGACGGGGCGGCCACCTGCTATTTTCCTGCCAGCAAGCAAGTATAAAACACCAAACTTCGGCCAAATATATACAATCGGTCTTCTAATAATCCTGGGGAGTACCGACATGAACCGACGACCATCCATCATTCTTGGACTGCTGCTGTCCGTGCCAGTCTTCGCCGCGACGCAGGGCGACAGCGGCCCCCCGGCGGACATTCTAGCGGTACGCAATATTGAGATTATATTCCACACCGCCGGCAGCGTCCTCCCAAGCAAGGATCTTGATCTGATGATGAGCTTATATGCCGACGACGCAGTGCTCACTGACACCGCACACGATAATAAGGTGTACAAGGGCAAAGACCAGGTACGCACTTACTGGGCGGATGTTAGCGGCCCATTCCGTCCCGAACATCACTGGATCGGCTATACACCGGCGATGCGGATTAAAAGTCAAGTCACAGGGAACACTGGCACGCTTGACTTCGAATGCCTGTGGATGAACGTGGACGACAATACAATCGGCGCACACGCCTTCTCCTCGATGAATCTCGCGCGTGTCAACGGACACTGGTTGGTTAAGGCCATCAAGGTTGGCAAGGTTGAGAAGCTCTAGTTGGTGTGGCGAAGTCGGTCGTCGGCACACTCAAGCCGCGCCCAACAAGCGGGTGGCGATCTGACGCGGCTTTCCGATGCTGTGGACGGATCAGTGACCGTCGGCAGCAGTTAATGATCGAACGCTCTGATCCACAAACTTTGGCTGTATGGGAACGTTGTGAAAGGAGGCCACTTGCCAGGTTCCCTTCTCTTTGACCATGACTTGCTCAAGTCGTGTGTAGAGTGCGCCGTCAACGGCCGAAGCGCCCGCCGGTAGCTCGTGAAAATTGATTACTTTAGCGATTGTGTCGACGATCGCTGTGTCAGATCGAACAAAGCTGATGTTCTGTACAAATTGCCGCACCGAGCTTTCCTTGTAGATCGTGGCGAAAATATTTTTGTGCTGGGCGACAAAGGGGACCTTTCCGATAGAAAACATTCCAACGGTGTTGGTGAATACGACGTTATCCCGAACATGGGCAGCAAATGCGTCGGCGTCCCCCTTGGCCCAAGCTGCGCCTTCATCGTCAAGTATTCGAAGGAGCGCTGTTGGGTTCTGAGGTGATTCGGTCGCCAGCGCATAGAGCTCGGTACCGAAAGAACCGATGAATCCGACCATCAAAACGGTGACAACGGCAACGCAACGAGGAAAGATCATGGGCAATCTCCATATGTATGAAGCAGGCGGGAGCTGGCGAACCAGAGTTACATCAACAAGATCATCGTGGGACCGATTGTGATTGTGCACGAAGTGGTCCTCGGCCATCTGAATGACTGGCCGAACGACACCTTGACCATCTGGCACTCCTTGCGCTTCGGCTCTGCTGTTTATAAAAACTTACCTCTCGTGACGAGCAAGCTCCGGACTCGCCTCGTCACAGCGACGAGTTCAAAAGCTGAATTCGACGAAGACGCGGGATAGTGCGGCTGGCACGTGCCTTGCA
>Ga0182030_10006001_pt1 | contig 25702 bp, 29 predicted proteins | sample 812S3MmetaG_FD_121299 | JGI IMG/M metagenome (GOLD analysis project Ga0182030, IMG submission 121299) | Permafrost microbial communities from Stordalen Mire, Sweden - 812S3M metaG (Illumina Assembly) | ecosystem: Environmental > Terrestrial > Soil > Wetlands > Permafrost | place: Sweden...
CGTAATGCAAAGTCTCGCAAATGTCCTCCAACCACTCATGATAACTTCGTATTTATCCGAAAACGCGCTCCAGTAGATAAGGACCGAAAGCCTCTTCGCCTGGTGTACCAACAATTCTGTTGATTCGATTTCCCTTCTGCACATCCAACCACCCACCATTGTCCCCTGTAGCATCGCCACCCTCGCCATCAACATTCCCAACGGTAAATGTCTCCATAGGATTTGCAATGTCAACAGCGCCTGGGCTCTTGACTTGCTCCAAGGTAGAATCAGCCCCTTTCTTCTTTCTATTCCGTCGATCCACAACATGCATCCCACGAGTCCATTGACCTGCAGTCTCAACTCTAATATCCTCTGGCGTCTTGGGAGCAGAAATCCAATTAGGTGCAGAGCGGGTTAACATATACCAGATACATAGAGGATCATGTAGCTCCAAGCCAGGATCTGCTTGCTTCCGTGTGAGAGACTCAATCTTTTCATACGTCTTGTGAACAAATGCAGATGTCCATTCCGCTAAAGGACTTCCGGCTGCTATTAGAGGTGCAAGCTTAGTCGCAAAATCGGATCTTCGAAGAAGATGAGGAGATGTAACATCGAGTGGGAATAATGTCAAGTTTAATGTTCTCGAAAGTCCTTTTGGGTAAGATGGAAGAGTAGAAACCTTCAAAGGTGGCGGTGGCATCGTGGAGGTAGGATTTGGAGAAGTTAGAGCGAAAACCCTTGCCGTAGCGACAGCATCTGCATAGGTGTTGAATTCGGATACTGGTGTAACGTTTCCCTCAACATCGATTGCTCCGCCCATAACAACCACTTCCTTGACCTTCAAGAACGTCTCAGTATCCTCTGCAGCGGCCAAAGCTAGATTGGTAAGAGGACCAACGGCGACGATAGTGATCGTATCACGTGGATTCTCTTTAAGGAGGCGTAAAATTTCCTTATGAGCAGGAACTTGGGATGCTGTGAAGGAGGCAGAGGGTGAAGCAAGTTCTCGGGCTACTGCAATTTCCTCGGCGGTGGCGTTTGCAGCTGGTGCTTGAAATAGGGACTTCCACGCATCAGAAGGTGAGAGGTGCGGGTGCTGTTCTTGTCAGTTATGCTTGTCACTGAACGGAAGGCAACTTACAGATTCGTGTACCCCCGCTAAACCATCGATTCCGTCTATGAGATGATCAGCTCCATTTTCTACCACTCATTGCAAAAGCCACATACGAAAGTAATCTGCCATAAGAAGCTCGTCCTCGAGCGGATGATCAGCTCCAACGGCTACGATAGGCTTCGAAGTCTGCATTGCTCCAAACCCCTCGAGTTGTCCACGAGACCTCCGCCATGCCAATTCCTTCTCAATGACATGGAACAGAGCCACGACATTCCGTAAACAGCTTCAAGTCATGTCAGGAGTCAGGAGGTATGACAAGACAGGAAGCCGTACCTTTGAACCTCGACATTTCCATAAGTGACGGAGAGTAACAAAACCTCTATTTCTTCGGGCTTTGCTGCTAAGGCTAGGAGCATGGCTAGGACATCGTCGACCCCTTGAAACACCGTTAGGGAACGATACACAGCATGTTTTGTTGATTACACATACCAGGATCAGTATCGATAATAATGCGGTTGAGCGGGGCAGCCATGATAAAGAGGGGTGTTGATTGACCTTGGTTATAGTCGAGAGATGGAAGAAGATCTACAGAGGTTGTAGAACTTTATTAATCTCCTATTCCGAGTCCTGCCACTGGTATTTTTTGTATCCTTGGATCCCCGTGAATGTCCTCCGTTCTAAACGTTTTCACTTCCATCACAGTGTTTAATCGTTCCTTCCTTGGAGCTGGCAAAAAGGCTCACCGCCCGGGTGGATCTTACCTAGCGCAAGTCAACCGGCCTAGAAGCGAAGCTATTACAATTACGTGTGCTCCAATATTATCCATCCCTTGACCGTCCATACCTGGCCACAAGAACAAACCAGACACGTCTCGACTTCTTCGAGGGGGAGAGCAGAGTGCGATACGAGATCAATTGCCTTCCATTGAAGGCCACCTATCATCACTTCTGCCTCTTTGTACTCTTCTGCTCCTATTTAATTCTTCAATCAACCACTTTCGTTAATCGACGTGTGGTTTTCCCTTACTCCTGGCACCGCTTCTGCCACCCAACTCGATCAACCAACCTGGTAAATCATCACTTTATCAAGTACAACATCTCCAAGGATCCCCTTCAATCCTCTTTCTGGACTTCCGTCTGGCCTCATACTTGCTTGCTAATACGACAAAGATGGTGAACAACCTTACAACTATCGGTGGCTGGACCGCCATTGGAGTTATCGCCAGTGGAGTTTATCTATACCATCGTTATACTAGAGTGTCCCCTACACCAAAGCAGATCAAGCAATCGAGACAACCTGTAGAAGCAAAGAAGTTTGGCAAGTCGCGGAAGGCCCGCAAGGACGGAGAGCAAAGTAGTAGTGACCAGGCTACCAAGCCAAGCGGAAAAGGCGACAAGAAGAAGTTGAAGCAAGCAGCTGGTCAAGACGATGAAAATAAGTCCAGCACTGCCAACGCTATACGATTTGAGCCAGATAAGGACGAGGTCAACAACAAGGAGTTCGCCAGGCAACTATCAAATGTTAAAGCTGGCACTCTCTTACCCAAGAAGAGTCAGGAGGGTGGTCGTCAAAAGTCCGTGAAGCAATCCAGGGCACAAGAAAAAGCCAATGCTGTTGAGACTAGTTCAGATGCTACCGCCCCATCATCTGCTGCTGGAGGTGATGCAGACGACGATCGATCTCCATTGAATTCCCCAGTGTTGGCTGCAACCACTTTGGAGACAACAGTGACCAGCAGCGGGATCTCCGACATGCTGGAGGCTCCCGCTCCTGGCCCTTCCGTCCTGAAGGTGACCGCCCCTACCAACCCAACCCCACCAAAGAACGCCAAAGCCCCAGCTGCGTTCGCACCGGCTGAGACCAAGAAGCAACGACAAAACAGAAAGAAGGCGGAAGAGAAGAAGCAGGCTCGAGAGGAAGAAGAGAAGGGGCGGAAGAAACTAGAAGAAAAGCAGAGACGTACTGCGAGAGAGGCAGAAGGACGAGCTGCAAAGGATGGCAGCACTTTCATGGCATCCAAGGCCCCAACTAGTTCGGCTTGGAAAGCTCCCTCAGCTACGATCAATGGGAATGATACTAAGAAGGAAAATGAAAAATCAAATGGAAAGGGTGATAGCAAGAGGGAACTTCTCGATACTTATGACTCGTCCGCTGCCGAACCTGTCAGCTCTGAGAACGAAGCTTCTGGCAGTGGTTGGCAAAATCTTGCAGGAGGTCTGTCGGAGGAAGAGCAGATCCGCATGGCTCTTGACGATAGCGACACTTGGGAGACTGTTCAGTCGAAGGAGGCCAAGCGGGGTAAGAAGAAGGCTGTTCAGTCAGCATCTGAGGAGACTACGGAGAACAAGGAGCCCACAGGGACATACCAGAAGAACTTCGAAGATCCTCCTCTCATTGCTCCCACTGGACCAGGACAGAAATGGAAAATGACTTTAGTTGCCACTGAACCCAATGGTGAGAAGGTTGAGTATGAGAAAGAGGTGCAAGATTCTGAGTGGGAGGTCGCCTACTAGATGAGAAGTGTTTATGAAGACGTTATCAGCGACAGAAGATGAGCTGTACTACAAAAATATCGCGTCATACCTTCAACAAACAACATGAAGTACAGCTTATTCTCTCGACATCGAACAAAACGCGCCAACTAACTTACCAGCCCACCTCATGCGATTCCTTTGGTTTCAGCAACTCCTCTTGTCCTCCTATTGCATGGTTGTGCAACATCTCTCTCAAGTGTACATAGCACGTCTTTTTTCTGCTTATCAAGGGCGACCATACTTTTGAGAATCCGAATGGTTACGAAACAGGCTACCATTTCACTACAGGCCCCCACAATACTACCAACCACATCGATTTTCCGTCCTTATATGGCATTTCTTTTACCGGATGAGTTACAAACGAAAAGCTTCTCGGATGTACATTGCACACCTTTCTTAAGCATCATTTTCTGGGGGGCTCGACCTGGGTTCACCGTCTTCGCATACTTGCTGGCACTTCTGGGGAGGCATTGCATATGCAGGAGCACACTGTATTTCACAATTTTCTTTGAATCTCTTGGCAAGGCGTTTGAGGATCATTCTTGCGGGGTACAACACACAGGGTTGACAAAATTGCTAGGATCTGAGCATGTTCCCTTTTGAGATTCCATAAAAAACGCCTGTACCATTAGAACATTTCGCTAGGAGTGCAAAACAGATCCCATATATTGCATAAATTACAAAAATCGAATCATCTTGTCTGAAATGTGCATATGAAGATTCTACACTCCACTCCACCAATGGATTGATGAAGAAGGTAAATTCCAATTGGATATCCTATCCTCATGCAATAACTTTTTCTCCGGTGCAAGGACGTTTCGTCTGGAAAGACAGCTAGTCTCCAAAACTCCTGGCCCCCACAGCCCAAGGCTCAACACAATAGACTTGGGATATCGACTGTAACGTTTCAATACTAAATTTGGCAGCCAAAATGCGGGGTCCTTTTTGGATGAGAAAAAAAAGCCATACTGATGATATGGTCACCCCACATGCTGCAAACATATTGCAAATCCCTGGCAGATCGACTGCTGTCCCAAATAGGCTGTCGGGTATTCAATATTCGCGGCAAACACTTATCAGAACTTATAGGAAGTAAGACAGTAGATTCGCTCGAAGGTTCAGTTTGCTCGAGATACATTGAAGCTTCGTTGATGCGAGTCCTCAATTTGTGTAACTTAGACATTCTTCCTCGCTCGGGCCAATTGAAGTCCGCGCACACTACTAGTACCCCGGTTCAGGCACAGCAATCGATAAAGGAGAGTTAAAGGGGACGACAACGTAATCCCAACATCGACATATCTGTACATAAAATTACCAACACTGGTCACATTCGAAGCCGCCTGTCATTTTGGACACAGAATTAAGCAGGCCAGCTTCACAAATCGTGAATGAAACTGCCAGAGAAAGCATTCAATAAGCTCCTTTTGTTACCCCTCAAAAAGACACAAATCCCATTGACGTCGCAATAACGCTCACTAAACCACGACTTCGAATTCGAAGATTCGCATATCTGCTCAGAATCAATTTACCCATCAGTCAATTTCTCAACCCCAAAGAACATCCGTCTGCGACACATTGTGGGACCACAATCAAACTTCCAAGCGAAACAGGAAGGCTATGCCAATTCGTCGAGTCCATATATGATTACTACTCTTCGTGTTTATTTCAGGATCGACCTATCCAAGATTCTTCCCGGTGAAGATCTTTGATCGCCTCTCGAAACATTTGCAGCGCCAGACATTCAGCGCTTTTTCCCTGCGAAACTGGCCTTCATGCATTCATAACCCACCCTCTCCCTCAAGCACGCGATACTCCATCTCTCCCTTCTGGTTCGATCTTCCTCATTATGTCTCTCGATGTCGCTATTCAGTCTGTCGTCTTCTACGTCCTTTCCTGTAGCACATGCGCGAAAATCAACCATAGAAGAAAGGCAAAGGTACAGGCAAAGAAAGAGCGAAAGGAGAAGCATGAGCTGGAGACGGAGCAGCCGGGGCTTTACAGGCACCCTTCGCCATTCAACACGAATCCATACTGGACTGAGGAAATTATGATGGGTCCGGGCCCTCCGAAAAAGAACTCTGACAAGAATGGAAGCAAGAACGCTAGCCAGAGGGCATTGAATACAGCCGGACAGGGAAGCAGCTATGCCAGCAGTGGTGCAACGGATACGCCAAGCAGTCCCACGGCTGTAGAGGGATCACGCATATCAGGCGAAGGTTGGAATCTCAAGCGGTATCAACGAGAGGACGAGGCATTATGGGGTCATGATGTACAAGGTCCGGGACAAAGAATAATGGGCGCAATTGCGAAAGCTGGATCAACCGCCGGTCGATTACTAGAGGGGCGATTGAGCAAAAGCGGACCTTCTGTGGATGAGAACCCCAAGTCTTACTACCTAGCCAAAAACCCCCCGGTCAATGATTTGCATCCACCTGTGGTGAGCACGCAGCCCGCAAGTCGTGACGAGACTAGATGGATGCTTCAACCTCCCCCATCCGCGAAAGTCATGGAAGGAAAGGAAAGAGTGAACAGAAATAGAGCAGATAGTAACGGCAGCAGTCGGAAAGGGGGCGATGTTACCCCGCTCAGCCGACAAGTCACTGAGAGACTAGTCGACGCAAAATTGCAGCGCGGGGAGACACCTTCATATCCTGAGCTACGATCACAGGCGCAGGGCGCATTGGCACCTAAACCACATTCGAGTCTCCCAAAAGGCCAGCGTCACGAGAGAGATAGAAGTCCTTCGTGGGAATCTTCTGAATCCTCGGATGGCGCAGGAATGAGAAGAAAGCGAAAGCCATATCCGATCTCGATATCACCTGTTATGAACAGCTCGAGAGATACTATTGAGCACACAGCCGTTCCCGCTTCGTCTGGAGTTAGACCTCCGCTTTCAACGATTGTAAGCTCCTCGAATGTGGTTCCTCGGGTCGCTCATTCAACGAGCTCGGACCTGGTACTACGAGACCTACCTCCTTCGTCCACCAACAGCGCGATGAATCCACGTTCGCAATCGCCTACCAATCGACTTTCACCAAATGCGAACTCCATGCCGGCATCGATTCCTAGTGTGGAATCAAAATTTCCCGGCGCACAAACATTCGTATTTCCCAAACCAAAAGTTGTAGAAGATACCCTAGCCGCACGGGGGGAAGCAGCAAAAGCACGAGCATCAGAAAGATGACTCTACGATCACTACCTAGATATTATTCTTTCCTTAGTCATTTAGCGACTTTCGTTTAGCGCTTTTTTCTTGTGTACTGAAAATAGGGTCTCGGTATTCAGGGCTATGATGAGCATGGAGCTTGGAGTTATGATGGTGCCTTGCGATTTGCAGGTTATGGGAGGATTAAATGGATAGGATGCATCGGGATCGGATTCTTATAAATGGGATAGGGGGCTGTTTGGGATAAAGGCTTCGCAGAAAAACAATATAAATAAAATTCAAGACCAATATAGGGTTTTCAGCAAATTGCTGTTTTCACATTGAGTTTGTGTAATTCGAGCTTCACTTCGTTATTTCAAATTTTTCGTCCTTTTGTTTCCGGCCATCTATCCTTTTGGTATCATAACATCATTACGCCAAACATGCATCACGACAGACAATTTGCCAAGAACTACAAGTGCATACCACCATCTTGGTCTTCATTTTCCGCCAAATGTCTCATCCTCTCCTCCATAGCCCTTCTAAGAGCCTCATCATCTAGTCTTCCACCAGTTCCATTCGTAGCAGCCACCTCATCCATCCTAACCTCACCATTAACAATCCTCCCCGTCTGAAGCGTCCCATCCGTCCATGCACTGCTCCTCTCCATACCGTCCCCATCTTCACCCGCTGTCCCATTAACCACCTCCCCACCCTCCCCTTCCGCCAGAGCCTTCTCAACCTCCTCAGGGGTCCTAAACTCCATCCAACTAACACCCCTCCCCTCAACCTCCGCCTTTAGTAATCCCAACCGTTCCACCATCCTCCCAATCACAGCTTCATTCTCCCTAATAGCCTCTACGCAATCTGCATCCGGCCCCGATAAACCAGGTTCGGTTCCATCTGCGAAAGGGCGAAGCTGCTCGTTTGAGTAGTCGAGGTGGGCGATGGAGTTGCGGAGTTCGGCGCCTTTGAGGTGGAGGGTTGAGAGGGGGAGGTCTTTCAGTGCTGAGGCAAACCGGGAGGGGGAGATAGGGTGGGCTTCGGAAGACATGATGAATTCTGTTTGTATGTAGAGATTTTGTTTAGTGGGAGAGGAAGTTGTATTTTTGGAAGTAGAAAAGGGCTTGAGAAGGCAACGGAGTGGACGCAAGGCGGAATTTCCGCCGCGTCATGGTCCATGCGCAAGATTTATGATCTATTGAACGTCAGAAAGAAAAGTCGCGACCCAGTATTCGTTGTACAGTTCTTCCCCTTGGCGCCTATTTTACGTGACGAAAGGATCGATTTCTTGGTAACATGTTATCATAGTAGGAAGAAAGGATGAATAGCCTCTGGCCAGCCGCTTCACGGATCTCGTGCCTACAACCTCGGACCGCCTTCAAGCCATGTCATAAATTGGATAGCCTCGTCGCGAGGCTTGCCCAAAGGTCAATTCGGCCTTATTCAATATCCTCTTTACCATTTCGGCGAAGAGAGACTCGGTATACCGTGGTGCGGCCATTGAGTGGGGTATGGCAGACTTCGAATGAAACATGGAAAGTCGGGTTTGGGATCAGGACATTCGCCTCGAAACGGATAATCACAAAATGGGAAGAAGTCCCAGATGACTACGAGGATGCAGCGGGTCTCGAATTTAGAGACAAGCCTTTTACTCAGGCAGAAACTATAGCAGTTTTTGGGAAAGGAATAGATGTTAATTCCGCGAATCGACTACTCACTGTTCTACATGGGCGGCGGGTAGCAGGGACATTGGAGGAACCAGATGCAGGGCTCTTGACGAATTTCTATGAATTGAATGCACAGAGTACCGCATTAAAGTGGCTGCGGGAAAATGTGCCAGTGGATGAAGAACGTTCTGCTGGTTTAGAAGCTGAGAAAGCGCTGGCAGAAATGGAGAACGATATTATTACGGATAGCGAGCGGATAGGGCTATGCAAACCCAGATCTACTCCAGATGCTCCAGGATCGAAGAGGAAATTTAGGGGTGAGAAAAGCCCCTATGGTGAAAGTGGGCTTGATGCAATCAGAGCCGCTAAAGAGAAGGAACTCGACGAAAAAGAACGCGTGCGAGAACGGAAACTGAGCCAGGCCGATGAGATTAGACAAAATACTGGGACCTTGGAGCCTGTTACCGCCAGGCAAAGAGTCGAACTTCGGAGGAAAGGCGAGAATCCTTGGTTGCAGCATTACATAAACCGAGCCAAAGGCCTAGAAACACCCCCTGAAATGACCATACGCCAACGCCTTGGGCCATCCGGCCTCTTCGTAATCGCCATCATTGCAATCTGTCTCGTCTTCCCACTCGTCTACACACCGCCCAAAAACTCCCAACGAATGTGGCCTGACGTCCCACCCGCAGCAGCTACAATCATTGCCCTTGTAACATTAAATCTGCTCCTTTACTTTGCCTGGCACCATCCCCCTCTTTTCCGCATCATGAATAAATACTTCATCACTACGCCAGGATTACCCAATCCGTTCAGTCTCCTAGGAAATATATTTTCCCATACAACATTCGCCCATCTGGCCACCAATATGCTAGTCCTCGCACTCATGGGCACTAGACTGCACGACGAAGTCGGCCGCGCGAACTTCCTCTCCATTTATATAGGGTCCGGTACAATTGGCTCCTTGGTCTCCCTCTCCTCCTACGTCCTCCGCAACTCCTTCATATCCTCCTCCCTTGGCGCATCTGGCGCCGTAGCAGGTATCATCGCGGCCCATCTCTGGCTCAACAAAAATGAAGCTGTATGGTTTTTTGGCACTGAACACTTTTTCAATATGCCGTGTTGGATACCCTTGGCGTTTATTATGGGTATAGATGCGTTTGCGTTGACGAAATGGAATAGGACGCCTATTACGCTGGATCATTGGGCGCATTTGGGAGGGTATTTTAGTGGGATTGCGGGGGCGGAGTTGGTGAGGATGAGGTGGAGGTATAGGAAGAAGGTGGAGATGGAGAGGAGGAGGAATTTGGGGGTTGTAGATAGAGTCAAGGAAGGGAGATTGTAAGATAGGATCGTGTATATGTTTATTCTCTCCTACTACTAGTAGATCAATCCATGCGCGAGGTTTCGTATCATACTCCCAGGATTGGAAAGAGGCCATGTGAATATGACCGAATACCAGGCTGAGTAGACCCTACCAATCTGCCACGGCCGAGTAACTTATATGGAAATAAGCATTCGCTTCACTGGCTTCAAACTTTCGACCAGGGAGAGGGTTGTAGTTTATAGTCCGGACATTTAGATAATGCAAACGCGCTGAGAATTTCCTTTTCTATTGCTTAATTAGCTGATTTATCCTCTCCTGCTGAGCCTTCATTTCTAGTGTCCATGTTGACAATAAGGCTCTTCCGGATGTACATAAATAGCGGTCTGGGTGTGATAATGGTTGATAAATATTAGCTTTGTGGCAAGTTCGACCATGTTTTTGACCTGTTTTTCTGTTGTGTTAGGGCCAAAATTGATGGAGTTTCTGCCCATGTTATCACTGTCAACGAGCATGATATTAAAGAACATGTATTTGACCTTAGCTTCGATTCCCTTGTTGTTTTAAGGTTTGAATTGATTCTAGCTGTTCTTCGAATTTTCGGGGAGAATAGAAGCTTTTTAATGAATGATATCCGTAACACTATTGTCAATTTGTCAATTTTATTCCTATTCGACATACGGAAGCGTTGCTGGGTGTCACTGGGTAGGCCAAGAGTTGAGAGGACCGTTAGGCAGAACAGAACGATCTTGAAACGTTACATCATGATGGGTTTCTTTAGGGTCGTTGCGGGTAGTCGTGAACTCTTGCGGTGAGGTTTGGATATGACATGAGATTCTGATATCGAATGGGCGTGGATGTTTTAGGAGAGAACATATGAAGGAAGAGCAGCTTGTATTTACATTCAATATCAATGCTCACAAACACAATGCTCAAAATTTCAAAATTTGCTGCTGTGAGCTTCGAGGCTGGTCATTCTTGGGGCATCGTTCCATTCTTTGTTCTAAATCAGGAGAAATCAGATCGTGAGAGAAATCTTTGGAGGCTAAGTATTCCTCACTTGAAGTTTTGTTCCATCCCTTCCTCTAAATTTAAGAGCGACCACATCTGCATCTTAGGGTATGTCTTTCCCGAAATTTTCCCCTCGAATCTGGAGGAGATTCACTCGAATTCTCGGGCGCGCCATAACCAAGCAGAGTGTTTATTAATGCTTCCCGTAACCGAAGGAGGATCGTAATAGGGCAGGAAGAATATTGCAGGGAACACTGATTCGTGTAGTTGGGAAAGTCTTCGGCGGAACAGAAGCTTTCTGCAAACGGCGGGATGATACCGTGGGTGGAAAAGAAAGGCTTGCTTTCAAGATGCTATGGGTGAAGAGTCAACGGCGAGAGACGTGGGGAAATAGCGAATTGAAGTGCTGAGGCAGGGGCTCTTTCAATGGCATGGTAAGTGGTAGCAGGCGCAGAAGTGACTTGACGGAAAACTGGCGAGAGCTGTTAGCAGGGGGTTATTGGCATTCTTACATAAATAATACTGGGAAGCAAAGATGAACGTAGACTAACAGTAGATAAGAGCTCTTAAAATAGATCTGTATATACTGATGTCTAAAAATCGACCATGATCAATCGTTCTACTCAAAATTAGATAACTATTCCCTTTGCTTTGTTTCATCTGGGGAAAGCCCAACGAAGTTTGGGTAGTAATTGTCTTTCCATGCGAAAAACGAGGTAAAACCTGTATCCTCAAAACACATCTCAAGATACCTCTCTACATGGTTGGGAGCCAAGGTGCGGGCAGGCATGCCCAGATTGATAATCTCTCCACATTTTTCTCCAAAACCTTTCCTACCGCAGCCTTGGCCTCCTTTATCAATTTGCTCTGCTTTTTCTCTGTGTCTGGTTTCCAATTGCTTGGGTGAGCTGTGTCGTCCAATTGAGGATCTGAATACCTCATTGATACATTCTTGATCTTCCAAGCTGGATTACTCCCCGTGGAAGCAGCCTTCTCATTTTGTGCTATCAAATCCTTCGAATTGTCGACAAGCTCGATATGTTCTTTTTCTGTGAGGTCAGAGTTGAAGCCAACGACGGCATGGCAGCATGCGGGGCCAAGATCCTTCGCTGTCGGTCTCGCTGCACCTAGCAAGCGTAGCTTCGAAACACAGCTCCCAGTACCCTCGACTACCATGCCATTGCTTCAACGAGCATTTCCTATCGTACGCATGTTCTAGTATTGGGTTGGCGATTTCAATCCTCCACCCGAAAACCTGGCATGTTCTTGCAAGAATCAGGGTTCGAGAAGACTTAGTCGCCGAGAAGCGTACTCTAAGTCTGCCTTAAAAGTCTCCGCAGATAATGCCGTAATATCCATTCGGTAATCATCCAGAGCTCTTTCAATTTTGAACCGTGTTGCTTCATCTCTACATCCACACCAGGCCACCGTTAAGCAAAGGGTAACATAACCGGCACCCAAGGGTCTGTAAATTACCGCCTGCACAGCTAAGCTAAGAACATTCTCGCAGAAATGATCTAAGTCTGTATCGAAGCCACTGTTGCTGCCGGCGAGCGCTCGGAGAATGCAGTTGAAAATAATGCAAATGATCAGTCCAAGACCGTACATACGTTGATGGTGAGCGTGTACCATTGTAAGCGATGTCTCAGAGTGACAGTTATATGAAAGCTCCTGGGCAGCTTCAAGGTGGTCATGCAGATCCCTCAAGATTGCTGTTAGTCTCTGGTATTGACATCTCGTCTCAGAGACTAGCATTTGTAAGCCCGATTGCTCTCGCAATGCCTTTCTTCCTCGTTGTATGAGATTGGGAACATTTGCAAGACAACGCATCATCAGAGCCGCAGGCGTATCTTCGTCCAATTCGTTTTCCACTATCATTCTCCATTCCTTAGGAGTGAATGATATCTTACTGTTTACAAGAGCCTCGAAAAGTACTGGCCCACGTAACGCAAGAAGTAAAGTAGCCTCAAATTTATCATTCCTATCATAATATGCTCGGGCCTTTAAGATCTGGGCCATTCCTTCTCCATGACTTGATCGATTCCCAACGTGGGTGCTGAGGAAGCTTTGGCATATTAACAGAAGCATGACTCCACAAAGTGTTTCTGACTGGCGGGCCCTCACAGGATTATCAAGATAACGCCTGAGGGCCTTAAGGGCGTGAGAATACTTAGTCAGGCTTTCAACTAAAGTCAAAGAGCCTGAATTTGAGCTGAAATGGGAGTGCGCGCTCACAAGAGCTGCAACAGCCGTATCTAGCGCTTCGTTCGTGCCGATGCGTCTCGGAATGTCCTCAATAAACCCTCCATAAGACCATGATAGGTTATATCTTAGATCACATGATGTTCCAATTTTGCGAATGAGAGCGCTGGCCAACAGAGACATCTCATTGCTCGGAGTGTGGAAGAGCTGTGCCGATATAAGCATATTTGGGGAGAGGCTCGAAGAAGGGGTTGAACTCGAGTCGAGGCGTTGTCGACTGCTCGAAAAAGTGCAGGATCTGCCGTCTTCCATGAACTTGAATCTTTGCGTTCCAGCTCCCACGCAGCTGATCTGAAGGCGATTACATCTTGAACACGACGGTTTTAATTGATCACACTTGAGGCCATTTGTAAGTTGGCTTCTCCAGTGCGACTAGGCAATCTTACCTTCTTTTTTTGCTTTCGGCATGCTTCACACCCTCGCCCAGAAGGCACGCCTGGCATTTGGCTCGGAGATGCTGGGTTAAATGGGGATTCTACATCAGTCGCTTGTGTTTTGAGAATACATATGACCTCGATGAAATGCTTAAGCCGTGATGAGGTTCTTTATGAACTGGAAGTTTGATCAGGTTGAACAAATAGGTACTGCGCCACAACAATAGGTGCTAATACTAGGTACTTGTAGTACTTGTACATGTTACTTGTACGCGAAAAGCTCAGCCCCATTTCCAAGACGTGACCTGGAAATTTTCGAAAAACGTAAATCACGACTTATGGTGTATGGAATTCCGGCCCAAATCACATTGTATTGAAGATAGATCAGATTCACATTGTCTCAAAATTGATTAAGCAACGGTAATCATCACTGTCGCTAAGCCCAAATAATACTCCATTAAGGCCAAACCCGTCACCATTATCTCTTCCATCACAGCTCCTCGTGCAACTTCAGCACCAAATATCTCGATCTTGCCAGTTTTCCGCAAGCTCCATCCAAGATGCAGTCGTGCCACGCGTATGCCCGAATCGTCCGAACACTCGAGGTCAAGATTGCGAGACTTGACCGTCCAGGTTAGCACCCTGTTCCCAAGGGCGGGTGACGAAAAGGTGAAGCCGTTCTTGAGAATACCACGAGAGATTATGGTGACTGGGGAGTTGTGTATGGTGGTGTCAATGCGAGTTTTCAGGACGTGGAAGGTCACTTTGGCTATAGAAGCGTTGGTCGAGGTCGACCCGATTGTCATTTGTGGATTGCGAAGCTGTAGTTTCACGTTATACAAAGCCGTCCCATTCTCAGCATCAAGGATGCGAATATCGTTCTTTCGGAAGCTTTCGTACCATATATGTAGGGTGAGAGATGGTGCTTGAGCATGATGTGGAAGAGGCGGAAATACTAGATTTCCGGGAGTCTCCTGGGAAGGAGCTTCGGTGTAGGCTGGAGGTGGTTGTTCTAGATTTTCAGGAGCTTGATCTCCAATGAGATGCGATTTCGTTGTGGAGTCGCTATTGAAGTCATCTGCTGTTGATTTCCCCATATTGTTCAATTTTGATTCGGGCTTTGGGTAGGAGCAAGAAATGTCATGGGAAGGGACAACTTATAAGTAATTTACCTACCAAGATTCCAAGACAACTACCATCCTATAGAGCTGGAGGTGAGCCGTGGAAAAGAACCACTCCCACTACATTGTGCTTGGAGTACAAGGCTGATAGACCTCTAAATACGCGTATTTACGTAGCGAGCGCTGCATACAGCCCTAACCGGCCTAGCGCATTGTCGATCCAGCTACATAAGCCGCAGCAGCAATGTCAACTTTAACATTCATGATGACAGCTGCGCTAAAGAGATATTGGCGAGCGCCGTATAGAGTCAGGAAAAAATTAGCGGGTACTGCACTGAGGCGGAGCGTATCTAAGATCTTCCAAAGAATACCTCAAGCTGACAGTTGTGCATTTCCATGCTTGGAGCGAGCGCGCCATGATCCTTGCTTTTGGGATTGTCCACTGAAAGTCTCTTTCTCATGTAAACATTTCAGTCCGACATGCCGATAGCGGTATCCTAAGTGGCAAGTGTTGTGCAGCGCGAACCCCACCAACATTTCATGAGAATAGCTGCACAGCTTCTTGCAAAGTAGCTCCGAAGAGCAAGTTAAATCTGCCCTTACTGTTTTGATGCTGACGGTAGGCAAATATGTATTCCTCTTGATCAGCGAAAGTAAGACTGTTATAGGCAGTATGCCGCGCTCCAACGAAGACGAGACTCTAGAAGTCTACCCAATGCACGGCAAACTCTCCACAACATGGGGGTTTACGTTCGGAGCACGTATTCATGAATGAACTACAATTAGCCCTCCATCCTCGATGCTTCTAATTACCGGAAACATGAGCGCTGTCATCCATTATTATGAGAACCCCGCCTCTGTTCCCTCTCCCTTGGACGACGAATCCTAGTTCGGCATTAAATGCAGTGGTAAGATCCCTCGTGCCTCCGCTCTCTCCGATGCCCTCCCCGAACTCAGTATCAGGCACTAATTAAGCAGGATGGGAGGCGAAACAGCCGATAACGTAGTGATGAGTTGTGCGGGATTGCGGATAGCGGCTAACGATCGGTATACGGGTGATTTTCAGTTAGGGACTGGGAAGCCAGTGTTGCTGATTGGGAATTCGTGGGATCCGGTTATGCCACTTGCTTCGGCGTATAATGTGAGTGCGGGGTTTGAAGGCAGTGTTGTGTTGAGGCATAATGTTTGTGGTATATGATTTGTCCTGGTTCCCGCTGAGAGGAGAAACTGATGATGATATGGAGTAGCATGATTCTCTAGTGCAGGCGTCGCTTTGCACGCCGCAACCTTTCAAGACTTATTTTTTAAATGGAAGGCTACCTGTGCGAGGTAGATAGTGTAATGCGCACGTTCCCCTCTTTTCAGGCGAGGATGCGTGGGACGATGTTATTCAACAACTTGAAAATGGGAATGATAATTAGTCGTCGGGATGTTGAAAGACCAATCTTTCTGTTCAGGGCACTATAACATCGCTCAACTTCAGTACTTGACGCTACCAAGCCTTAAGATAAGAAGAAATATGACAGTCATGACCGAGTCCTAGATCGTCTTTCGTTCAATGGAGGAATTTTAAGATTTGATAACCCACTTGGTAGAGCTGTCCAGCGTTTAAAACCAAGCAGCCTAAAGATCTCGAGAGTGCCACTGCAGTGTTTATCAATGTTTACAGAATAATCATTACACAAAATATCTTTCTACTTTGCGAGAAGTGAAATCAAAGAACCAGAATCCAGACATCAATTGAACATATGGATTCACAAATCTCTAATAAGGTAGGAGAAGATAACAAATATAGGAGGAAGATAGAGTAATCGAGAGAACCGGATTAAATCCAAGTATAAGCAGCAAGTTTGATCAAGATGCTCACCCCAGGAGAGAGGCTGGTGGGAGAGAGGGAGTAGTGAAGAAGGCCCACTCTCATTCATCACGCAGTGTTGCAATGGCAACCTTGATGTTCTTTCAAGATCGCTCTTGCATCTTTTGACAGCCCTGAGCAGTTCAGTAAAGGCAAAACCAAATGTAGACCTCTTTATGGAACCGCATAGCTCGGTGGCTGGAAAAGAAGCGGGACTGCAAGGATTGATCACTTGAAACAATGCTTAATTGCGATCGCACGGGGCCCTGGTCCTTGTCCAGCTGAAGACTCGAAGGCTCAGAAGATTCAATCAATGTTTCGGAGGTATGGGCAGAATAGAAGTTCAGATGTCTCGTTATAGCTTCCAAAGATTTGAAATTAGAGGCCTCTTCTTCAGCTGAATCTTTATAATTTATTAATGTTTCATCCCCTAAGACGACGGGGTATGACATGGCATGGGTGAAGATTCAAGTCCCTGATCGGCAGTTTAGCACCACTCTGTTGAAGGGATCCTCGGGAGGCTTGCCTGTTGGATTGGCTGTGTCATTTGAGCCATTCAAATGAGTACAAATGAACACGGAAAACCCAGGACTCGGCCTCTCTTGGCAAGCCCTTGGCAATCATCATTTCTTGTCTCGATAGAGGACTAGAGAGTCAATGACATGAACACTTCTGACCCCCCAAGTTCTAGCCATGACTTACACCTTTTTGCTGTGATTGTTAATACTTCTGTGCACCGAGTTGCTCTGCTGACTGGGGCTGGATCTGTGCCAACGCTCACTTGCGCCTCGAACTCTCCTTGCACGCCGCAACTTCCAGATTTCCCAATTGCAAAGTATTAGCAACAGTTTTCTATTGCGCAGTTCCTGATACGCAACCCGTATGCGAATATCTGAATCATATATACGATGGCTTCACATATCCGCGACGATCTGCTCCATGGCAAAGACCACGAAGATACTCACGCGTCGGCCAACCGTTCGCGTCACCAAGAATCATCTTCCTATGCAAAGCATGCCGGACCTCGCGAAGCAGATCAGCGGCATGGCAGCAGAGATCTCTCCGACTTCCTTAACAGCTCCAGAGTCGAGCCACCTGAATCTGCAGGTTCGGGCGCGAAATACACGCCAATCGCGGTCTCTGGGAATATACAAAATGGAGCGCAGAGCTTAGGCACGCAGCATGTTGAATCTGAAGCAATAGAAGAGAAGGATACAACGGGCCGCGCGGGAACATTGGAGGTGAATTGTGGACCGCTCCTAAATTATAGGCGCATGGAAAATAAGACGTGGTTTGGGAGTGTGTTGATTGTTACACGGGGAGGAGGGTTGTATGAAAGATCAGCGCCCGTGTTGGTTCTGAAAACGAGGGCTGCTGCAAAATCAGCAATTGAAAATGCGCCTACTGGCACAAATGGGAATGGGTCTGAGCAATACGGAACTGTCGATGGAGTGGATTACTCGAGCTTTCAGGATCCCGCAGCTGCAAGCAACGGTGCCACTACGAACGGGTCAACAAATGACAACAGGAATCCTGAGGACATCAAGATTACGGGCACCAAATTATATTCGGATCCCAATAACACTTTCTGGAGATTCAGCCTGGAGGTTCCGATGCAAGATAGAGAGCTCCATTGTGAATACTCCATCCCAGGTTTGAACTTCACAAGCACGAAGACAGACAAGCAGAGCTTCTATATTCCCGCAATTCAAGACTCTATGAGAATCATGTTTCACTCATGTAATGGATTCAGTGTTGGAACCGATGAGGAGGCTTACAGCGGTGCTTGCCTCTGGAATGATGTTCAGCGCGTGCACAAGAAAACACCATTCCACGTCATGTAAGATCCATGTAATAGAACTTTTATTGCACTACCTGATGTAAAATAGGCTTGGTGGTGGAGATCAAATCTATAACGATGGTATTAGAGTTCATGGACCACTTAGAGCTTGGACTGATATCCCCATCCCCAAAAAGAGGAGGGAGTTTCCTTTCCCGGAAGAGCTACGTAGGGATTGTGATAAGTATTATGTGGATAACTATATTCGATGGTAAAGCATCCCTTGTGACAGTATTTAGAACTCTCCTACTCACTCATTTAGGTATGGAACGGAGCCTTTTGCCACTGCGAATGCACAAATACCCCAACTAAACCTGTGGGATGACCACGATGTTAGTATCTTGACGCTCAATCTGTCCCACGACTTCGACTGACTATCTCCAGATCATTGACGGCTTCGGCTCTTATGTCGATGAATTCATGAAATGTCCAGTCTTCCGCGGGATCGGAGGTGTTGCCAACAAATACTACCTCCTTTTCCAACACCACCTAGCACCACCGGTATCAACCTATACCACAGGTAAGGCTCAATTAGTCCATAGCCGCCCCAACTCGTCAACTAAAGATTCGCAAGATGCCCCACAAACAACATCTACCGAAACCGCCCCAGGTCCCGATCCACGACAGCTTGAGAATACATATGTGTTGGAAGAAAAGACTATAGATTCCAGCTACATCATTGGATCTAAGCCTGGCGTAAGTTGTTATTGCTTTTTGCGGATAATTAGCTAATTATTGGCAGCCTTATGTAGTAGATCGCTCACGCAGTATTTATGCAAGACTTGGAGCTAGAATCGCTTTCTTTGGTATTGATGCTCGAACAGAGGTAACTTCGTTCTTCAAACTGTATCTACTCATCTGACAAATTTAGCGCACACGACACCAGGTCAACTATACTGAAACCTATGAGATTATATTTGATCGATTAAAGAAAGAGCTCGGCGCGGCTCAGTCATCCTCAACTCCCATCAAACACTTGATCGTGTTATTAGGTATACCAATTGCTTATCCTGTGAGTCATATGGGTGGTTCTCTGCTTCTGGAATTTGCTAACATTTAATAGCGATTGACATGGCTTGAGAACATATTCTCTAGTCCGATAATGGGACCGATGAAATTTCTCAACAAGAGATTTGGCTTTGGTAAGACAAGGGAGGATATGGATCTTGGCTTTTGAAGACTAATTTCCTACAGGTGGTGGCTTCTTCAACCATTTCGATGGAAGTGTTGATTTATTAGATGACCTAGATGACCACTATACTGCACGAACCCACAAGAAGGAGCGCCTGTACTTAGTCCAGCAACTTCAAGCGCTTTCAGCAGAATTCTCGACACGAATTTCAATTCTAGGTGGAGATGTGCACTTAGCAGCCGTTGGCCGCTTTTACTCAAACCCAAAGCTAAACATTCCTGTCGGCAACGACCACCGCTACATGGCAAACATCATCTCCTCCGCCATTGTCAATAAACCGCCACCACAAGCAGTCGCCAATCTCCTAGCAAGAAGAAACAAAATCCATCACTTAGATCACGATACCGACGAAACGCTTATGAAATTCTTCGACAAAGACCCCGGAAAGGCCCAAAAGACAGCCCACTTCAACCACGTAACAATGCCCAGTCGCAACTGGGCCATGATCACCGAGAACGATGGCCCTCAGCTCAACGGCACGAACGGGCACAGTAACGGCGACGCCCCGAACGGGTCTTCCCATGAATCCATAGAATCGATACCAAAAGCCAAAGACGGCCATTCATGGCTGCACAAAGGAGAGTTAAATGCAGGAACTACGCATAAAGCAGCGGATAGCGAACAGCATGGGAAGGGTAATGATGGGAGCCTGGATGTGGCGATTAGAGTGGAGATGGATCAGCATGATAAGGAGGGTAAGACGCAGAGTTATGGGATGACGATTCCGGCGTTAGTGTATGAGGGTGCGGCGGAGTTGAGGTTGAGGAAGAGGGATAATTTACCGGGTGCGAATCATCTTGGTGGGCATTCAGGCTCTAAGGATTAATTTTGAAGGTGATGTCGTCGGGTGATGGGGTTGTTTAAGTAGAGAAAGCTACGGGGGCTAATATGAAGTTAGATAGATATCCAAATAGTAGGGCAAATCGATGTTTGAAAAAGTCTACCTTTTGCCATCTTAGCATGCCATTCTCAAGTCACTTTGGAATGATCTGTGATTTTCAAATTTACGAACACGGTAATTTCATTCCTGGGTATCTTTAATAGACGCCATAACGCCAAGCTTCAATGCGGTATTTTCCTCTCCATGCTGGCCCTGCTCAATGCGGGTTTTTCTTCCATGATCGGTTTCCTCCCAATGTGAAATCTCAATGTAACTCCTCCGACGAGCGTCCTTCATGGGATTTTTCTACAATGCAATAATGCGAGGTAACGCCTCCAATGCGACTTCCCACCACGCCACCCTCTGTAACACCCCCTACCAATGCTTCACAACCATCATATGCTCCTGCATCCCTACCAACAGTGCCCACGCATCCTTCCTCTTCATGCCCTCCTTCAACACCACCATCTCCAACGCCTCCCTCCCATTTAAATACCCATAAAACCGCCACCACATCTCCTTCATCCTTTTATCCTCAAACCGCTTCGCAATAGCCGCAATGTACAATGACTCCTTATGAGACACCTTATGAGGATCCGGAATGATATACGGATGTATACCTTTCAAGTGGGCGGCTTTGTTGACGGAGACGTTGTGGGTTAGAACTGGTAAGGGCATCTTTGAAAACTCAGCTGCTTCTTCGGCATCTGCTTCTGCGGCTTTGATTGCTAGGCGTTCAAGACGCGCACGCTCGGCTGCTTGTTCGGTCGTCATTGGTGCATTTGGATCATATTCCTTCGCTTTATCGGATCCAGACTCCTCAGTCGATTCAGCGGACCCAGAAGACGTGTTTTGGAGGCCAGAGGAGGATTTCCCGGCTTTCTCTTTCTTCTTAGCGACGCATTCGGATTTCAGTTGGTAGGATACTTCGTAGATGATTTCTGGCCAGACGGTGATCCATGCGAAGGTGCGGAGTTGCGTTACCCAGCCGTTGCGGATCAGCCAGGCAAGCATGTCGAGGTAGGTCTCTCGGTGGTTCTTGGAAGGGAAGAAGGTTTTATACGGGCGAGGCGCGTGGGAGATGGCGGAGAGGAAATGTGGGAGGGAGGGGGCGAGTGGGAAGGCTTTGCGCCATGCTACACTAGCGGCGGGGAGTTGGTGGCTGTCACAGTTTGGATTGACGATGTACATCTCTCGGGGATGAATTGGCGGGATTGCGATGGCTTTGCGCCAGTAGATTAAGTGTTGAGAGAGCATGAGAAGAGTGTTGAGCTCGCATTTTTCCGTTTGAGCGACTTGTTGGAAAGACAAGGTTGGCTTGTTCATTCGAATGCACTCAAGCAATGCGTGCGACAGTTCCAAGTTCTCAGTTTGGAGCTCGTTGATGATTTTTTCTTCATCGTCGAGAAGGAGGAGAGCAAAATTCTTATCGAGATTACTAGGATCTGGATTACCTTCTTCATCAACGAAGGGATTAGCGCTTGTGATCAATAGTCCAGGCATCGATCTCTCCTTCTGTCCCGGAATACTCATAAGAAACATAGGGATGGGGATTTGTAGAGAGAGGTCCACTGCTGAGGTAGTTCCAAGCCGAACTGCAGCGACTTCGTTCTTGGAAACAGCGACGAAGACGTCCCGAATGGCAGAGGCCATAGTTGACTTAATCAGAATCTCGCTCCAGAGCCAGCTCATTGGACGGCCTACAAGAATATCAGCAACTCGGGATTTAAGACAGGAAGAGAACCTCACGCTCTTCTCGAGCCTTCTCCTTCATTGCAAGAATCATCTCAGATTCCTTCCAGACATAATCGCAAGAAGCTTGAGCGGTTTTCAAAGCCTTGTTAAAGTTCTTGATAACGTGCTCATACATCTCCGTAATGCGCTGTTCATACTCATCATCGGGGACATTGAGAACGAAGACGGTATTGAACATGGTCATGCCGCCATGATCCTCGTCATCGGAGCCTTCTGCAATCTCTTGGACCTTGCCCTTCTCATCCTTCGTGGCACCTTCCCCCGATCCGGAGCTGTCTTTCTTGGACTTCTTAGACTTCTTCGACTTCTTCTTCCAATATCCATCCTCGCGAATGTGCATGGGATAGGTAATGTAGTAGAGGGGAGCGAGCTCAAGCTCAAAGCGCTTCTTATGGAAGGCGCGCGACGGTGTGAGAATGCTTTCCATATCAGTGGCCCAGAATTCTCCAAGGTGATCCCAGGGACAAATAAGCTCGCCCTCCTTGGATATAAAGCAATTGTTGTCATCCTGGACCTCTTCGTCGTCAAGGCTTCCCCGCGCGCGCTCCATATACATCTTGCCCTTCGTGTCATCGTCGATCTTCATGTGACCGAGATCCGTAAAAAATTGATACTCTTCTTCGAGATCGGAATCTTCATCATCTCTCGGCTCGCCAACTTCTGGTTCTGGCTCTTCGTCTAACTCAGTACCAAATCTATTTTGGCGTTTGGGTGGTTTGGTAGAAGGGTGCGGAGGGTAGTGGAATACAAATCGCGGACCCTCTCTAGAACGAATGACCAAAGCAATTGCAATCAGACCCGATTGCAAGGAATTGATAGTCGCCTTCATGGTCATGCCGTTTCGTCTCAATGGGTGTTGTCTGGATGTGGGGGAGGAGGCCTTGTAAGGCTTGAATAACCAAATGAGTCCCGGACTGTTGAATCACACAAGTAGATTGGACGACCCTCATTGGCTTATTTACCGAGTAATTCCATTTTAAGCGCTTGTAGCTCCAATGCCCCTAAAGTGCCAGTGCACAGTGCAATTGTAGATGGAAAAGTGATTTGCAAGAATTAGGAAAGTTTGATTCTTTTCGTTGTTTTTATTGTTGAAGTTTAAGAAGATTCAACCTATTTGAGTTTCAAAAACAGAGCTGGTGTGCACTCTTAGTGCTCGCGCAAAGTTATCCCCCCGCATATGGTCGACACATGCAGCAGGAGCAATCCGTCTTGACTGAGGTCGAAAATATGAACTAGTGCAACTCTACAAAGAGAGTATCAGCCATTTCTAGGTTCTTCTGTTATTACCCTGTCAGGTGTTTTACTGTCTCCTTCGTCGAAACGCAAAGGGAGAAAAGCCTTGAACGCCCATCAGTTGCCTGCTATTTCTTGTACTGAGAAACTACATGGTGTTATTGTATTGCGTAGATTTGCTTCAGAGGGGTGCGGATGCTCAGATAAGTGGCTTGAGGTGCCAAGAAGGTCGACCTCGATGAGGAACAGTCACAAGAACCATGAGACTCTTGGAGGTTGATGGCGCTACGTTTTGGTCAAGCACTCTTAACTTTACATTCTACAAAAGTCACAAGAGGGCTGTCTCTCTCGATAGAATTGGCATTGGTGATTCTCAACCATTTTCATCGATACAAGGACATCATCATACATGCTTTCAACATCAAAACCGCATGAATAGTAAATGAGCTGACCAAGATTGTAATGATCATGCTATGGAGCAATACAGTCTAAATTTGTCACTATTCCTTGATTAGAACTCCATTCAGTGGTCTTTCTCTATACTGTTTTTTTAAAAAGAGACTCATTGAAAAGATCAAGAGAACATCACTTTTCAATCTGATCATTTCGTGTACTCCAAGTCGAAACATTATTTCAAGCTTCATCCTCTGTGATTTTCCGCGATACAAATATCAGCGGCAACGCAAAGGATATTTGCCATATTGCCCTTATTGTAATTGCATTTCTGAGGGGAATAAATGACATTTGGATGCATTCATGAGTCCACGTCCAGCTCTCGGGCTGGTCAAATCAATATCGTTCCGTGAGATTCAAGTAGAATCCTCGAAGATTGGTTGGCTAGACCAGCTACCAGCCAGAAAACAATTTGAGCGGAAGATGATAGGCGCTAACTTTGCAGATGTGCAACGAAAAGATCAGACAACATGATTGAGCCTGGAAGAAGATTCTTCCATCAAATATGCAACCAAGATGGTGAGCTCCCAGAGATATGAAAGAACAAAGGCGCTAAATTACAGGTGCGCAATGAAATGTGAGACTATGTGATTGAGCTTTGGAAGAAGGTTCTCCCTTTCAGATCTGCAACGAAAGCGTCAACTTTCCACAATCATATTGTTTCCTGAATGGAAGTAGAAATCACAACGGAGGTACCTACACACCGCCTGCTTTCAGATGCGCAACGAAGGATAGACCTATTTGTACTTCGGAGAAAGGTTGTTCCAGCAGATGTGCAATGAAAATGTCTAGCTGAGATTGGACAGATGGGCTCCAGAAAAGCAGACTGATATCTGTCACAGGAATAGATCAGGAGTGGAACCAGTGTTAAATGGAAGATATTCACCTGAAAATTTGTAATGCACACCATTTTCCATAAATATCAATTTGAACCGTATGCCAGAAGAGGATTTGATTCGATATGTATATGCTTCGCACGGTTACATTGTTCCCACTTCCATTCCTCGCTGAATTAAAAATCACCGTAGCATGCGTGGTAGGCAACCTTTGAGTAGTCTTTTGAGGTTCGAACCGACTCAGGAAACATGAGCAATAGAGACATCGTTTCTTCAGCCACATAAGGTCCTTCGCCACATCGCCTCAATCTTGATCCCAACCCAAAACCTCCTTTTATGTATAACGCCACCACCCATATAATACATCATCTCCCCTCTTCTAACCCAATATACCCTCCATAAACCTACCACCTCAACTCCCCCTTCTTCCCCTCATCCACCTTCCCATCCGCCGGTTTCTCCTCCCCAAACCCCAAATTCTTAAACTCGTCTTTCGCCATCAAGTTCCTATCCCCCACCACAATCAGCCAACCCCCCCTAATATAATATATGTGGTACACATACCGATCCATCCTACACGACAAATACGATTTCGCTAGATTCCGACATTCCGGGTCGTTCATTCCCTTTTTGCTCTTCATGCAGGATAGATAGCCTAGCATTACATCTTTGCATTCGCCTGCCCAAATGTATATCATCAGCATAAATCCTCTTCAAGACCAAGTCCCCGCGTAGCTCCATCAAGCTTCGATTGTGTGTGGAGGGGGAAATCGTACCATCGTGATCCAAGGGAAAACTTCCTCTTTCTGGCCTATCATAACTTAGCTTCCATGCAGATTTGATGAGGGTATGGGAGGCTTACGGCGTAGGCTTCGAATTGACTGACCGGCCGCCTGGTGAGCCGAAGGTACTCATGGTGTGAGGTTTGGGTGTCAAGGATGGTGATAAATTTAAGCTTTGAGGTTGCGAAATGGCGGGCTTGGCACGCTAAAGTACCCCGCGTTTTGTGACGTTTAGGGGTTGGGAAGGTTTGGGCTTGAGCTGTCAAAGGTTTTCAGGTAGTAATTTTAAACTCTCTAGAGTTAATTCTAAGAGATAGTCATGTATAAGGTGTTGTGGAA